>Ga0255209_1000120_pt1 | contig 35795 bp, 32 predicted proteins | sample Miss_Miss_RepC_8_FD_183026 | JGI IMG/M metagenome (GOLD analysis project Ga0255209, IMG submission 183026) | Freshwater microbial communities from Mississippi River, Louisiana, United States - Miss_Miss_RepC_8d | ecosystem: Environmental > Aquatic > Freshwater > River | place: USA: Louisiana...
GCTGTAGGCGCAACAGGATTTCAAGGTCCACAAGGTATAACAGGCGCACAAGGTTTCCAAGGTACAACAGGCGCACAAGGCGCCATAGGCGGAACCGGCGCTGGTGGAGCATTAGGATATTGGGGATCATTTTGGTCTGACACTAGTCAAACTATAATATTAGCGTCACCAACAGCAATGACATTAAATAATACTGATCCTAATACAAATGGAATATCAATTGTTTCAAATTCACAAATAACTGTATCTAGTCAAGGAGTTTATAATATACAATTTTCAGCACAAGTTGCTGATTCAACCAGTGGAGGAACTGTTAATTATATTTATATATGGTTTAATAAAAATGGAATCACTATACCAGATAGTAATACACGAATTACATTAGATAATCAAAATAGTTTTTCAGTTGCTTCTTGGAATTATATGATTTCATTACAAGCAGGTGATAATATTGAAATAATATGGTACACACTCGATGCGGGAATTAGTTTAGTAGCGGTTCCTAGCATTATAGGTCCACCATTAATTCCTGCTATCCCATCTGTAATAGTAACTGTTCAACAAGTCATGTATACACAATTAGGACCTACAGGAGTGCAAGGTTCTACCGGATTAATAGGAGTAACAGGTGCTCAAGGATTTCAAGGCGCAACAGGTGATCAAGGACCCATTGGGGTAACAGGATTTCAAGGTCCCCAAGGCGCAACAGGTGCTCAAGGATTTCAAGGAGTAACAGGAGCACCAGGTGCTAATGGTATTAGCAGTGGTCTAGTATTATATTTAGATGGTCCAACTACATCAACCGTTCCTGTTTCTGATAATTTATTAATTATACCAAATACAGGATCGCAAACGGTTATTACTGTTAATAATATACAAACATCTCCAATATTACTTGGTAATTTTGTAACACCAGTTGGATTACTAACAACAACTTCTGTAGTAGGAGGTTTTTGGAATATGTTGTTATACGGATTATCTACTGGTGGAGGTGGAAATACAGTATATTGGACAGTAATAAATGAAGTAGCGTCAGATGGAACGACATTTATTAAAAATTTAGCAACAGGATCATACGCAAGTGGAACAGTTGTTCAAACAACACAATCAATATATGAATATTCATTATATGTAGCAACAAATACAATTACAGACTTAAATAGTAGAATTCAATTACAAATTTATACACAAGCAAGTGGAGGAACACATACATTATCTTTAGAAATGAGAGGCAATACGCTTTCATATTTAGTTACAACTATTGCTACAAATCTAATAGGTCAAACGGGTGCTCAAGGCGCTACAGGAGCAACAGGAGCACAAGGATTCCAAGGAACCACAGGATCCACAGGGTCTCAAGGTGCTACAGGAACAACAGGAGCACAAGGATTCCAAGGAACCACAGGATCCACAGGGTCTCAAGGAACCACAGGAGCAACAGGAGCGCAAGGTCCCCAAGGGGTAACAGGTGCGCAAGGTCCCCAAGGGGTAACAGGTGCTCAAGGCGTAACAGGAGCAACAGGTGCACAAGGTGCCACAGGTCCATCTGATGGAGCACCAGCAGGAACTATAATTTCTTGGTCTGGACCGTTAACGTCAACAATAACAGGACCATATTTACTTTGCGATGGTTCAAATATATCAAGAACAATATATAGCGAATTATTTAGTGTAATAGGAACAACATATGGTATAGGTGATGGTATAAATACATTTACATTACCAAATATTCAATCTAGAGTCATATCTGGGTATAATTCAACAGATTCAAATTTTAATTCAATTGGATTAACTGGTGGAACAAGCAGCAACACATTAGTAGCAAATAATTTACCGATACATACACATAGTGCAACCACAACCGTTTCTAATACAGCAACAACAAGTATTACTGACCCTGGACATAGTCATCTTTTAGTGTATGGTGGTTCTGTTGGAGCAAATCGTTCTGTATATGGTGACTATATATTAGGAGGACCGATAAATTTTTTTACTCCTCCTACACCACAAGCAAATACAGCTAGTGCGGTTTCAGGACCAGCAGTTGCGGCATCAACTACAACAGGTATAACAGCATCTACTTCAGTATCGTCTACAGCAACAACAACTGTTGGAAATAATACAACAACAAATACTGGTGTTAATAATTTACAACCATACATTGTTATGCGATACTATATAAAATACTCTACTGGAAATACGTCAATTGGTGTAACAGGTCCCCAAGGTGCTACAGGTGCGCAAGGTCCCCAAGGTGCTACAGGTGCGCAAGGTCCCCAAGGTGCTACAGGTGCGCAAGGTCCCCAAGGGGTAACAGGTGCTCAAGGTTTTCAAGGCGCAACAGGCATACAAGGTTCTACTGGTCCAAATAATACTAACGGAAATTTTCAATTTGATGATATGTGGGGTAGTGAAGCAACAAGAAATGGACCATTTGCTATGTATCAAGTTGGAACTGGACCTGCAGCTGCTAGTCCTTCATCTTTAGGTGGTGCTGATGGTTATAATGGTATTACGCGAATATGGAATGCTGCATCGAATACAAGTGTAGGTTGGACAAGTGGAAGTCCAACATTATTTCGAAATATTTTGTCAAATGGCGCTGGTTTTACAATAATATTCCGTCCATATGCTTTAGGAACAGCAACAAATACTACTATGTGTGTTGGTTTATCAAGTGACTTTTCAATAACAATACCAGCATTTTCTATTATGTGGCGTTTTTCAACCAATATAGCAACAACAAATGTATGGAATTTAGTAGTTGACGGTTCACAAGTATATACTAGTGGTGTAGGTGTTGTTGCGAATGATTGGTATAAAATAACAGTATCTCGAACTGCTTCATTATCATATACATCTACGCTGCAAGATATAACAGTTGCTGGACCAATTTATAGTTTTTCAGGAAGCGTCGCTGCAAGTAATGTTAATTTGTATATGGGGGGAATGGTTACTTGTGTATCAGGAGCAACATCTAAATATTTAGATATTGATTATATTAGTTGTGAATTTAATTCAGCACATTAATTATTTTACTTCACTGTTTGTTATACTTTTTTATAATGAAATAAAAAAAGTATAATATATATATGTCAAGTAATTATACTCAATATTTAGGAGCGAAAAGATGTTGTGATTTGAAAGTACAAGGTCCACAAGGTGTGACAGGTCCAGTTTCTATTGGTCCTATGGGTTACCAAGGATCAACTGGAGCGCAAGGATTTCAAGGTGCTACAGGTCGTTCTTGTCCATCTATTTTAACAATCATTTTATAGTAATTATAATATAATATTTAAATTATTTAAAATTTATGTATTAAAATTATAAATAATGGAATTAGTTGAAAGTAATATTATTGAAAGTAATATTGTTAGAAATAATGCTGATAAAAATGAAAAAAAGGATAAACAATTATTGCTTGCTGAAAATATAAGTAAACGCACGCCGTCATGTGGTCTAATTGTAATAGATAACTTTTACAATAATGCGATGGAAACACGGAAATATATTTTGACACAAGAATTTAAAGTGCGTGGTAATTATCCTGGTCAACGAACACGTTCATTTGCAAATAGTGATTTAAAAGATATTATCCAGGATTATATTACGCCATTTGGTGGTAAAATAACCGAATTTCCGATGCCAGATGAAACCAATAAAGATGACAATAATATTTACAATGGCGCATTTCAATATACTACAAGTAGGGATCGATCTTGGATACATGTTGATGGTTTCAATAATTGGGCGGGTGTTCTATATATGACACCTGATGCGCCATTAAGTTCTGGAACAGGATTTTATAAATATAAAGATGGTACCGCATATGAATCAGATTTAAAAATTTTGGATAACAAATCAGAAATAGATGCTTTCTGTCAAGATTTGACGCGGTGGGAACAAGTTGATAAAGTAGGTAATGTATTTAACCGTTTGATTTTGTTCAATTCAAAAAGATACCATATGTCACTTGATTATTTTGGTAATTCAAAGGAAAATGGGAGACTATTTCAGGTTTTCTTCTTTTCAACGGAAAGATAAAAATACTTTATATAATAAAATGTTTAAATCTATATTCTCTATCGGCATTATATCCTTTTTTTATTATTATACAATTTCTACCAAATGTTACGCTATCTATATAGTTATAATGTAATATTTTATTGGATAATTGTGTTTTTTCTGTAACAAATTCTCGATTCATAATATCGACTGATTCTTTAAATATTTCAATAATTGATTTTGGGTGTTTATAACCATAGTTCGTTTTATAATTATAACATTCTCCTTTATTCCAATAAGAGGTCTCGATATCTTCTATTATATAAATACCACCTTCTAGTAAAATTGGAAATAATGTATTAAATGTTAACAACTGGTGTTCTGGTATATGTGACCCATCATCATTTATGAAGAATACACTTTTATCTATTAGTTGTGATTTTAACATATTTAAATCGTCAATATTACTTTGGTCTGCTTTAACTATAGTATATTTTTGATTTGTTTTATCTTCATTTTCTATATCTACACCATATATATGGGCATTTTTAAATAAACTAATCCACATCGGTAATGATACTCCAGTACCAATGCCAATCTCAACTATACTACCATGTGAATTATAAAATTGTTTTAAAATATAATCATAATATTTATGATATTCATGGTGTGTAACCTTATCTGTATTATTTATTTTTCCATATTCTAACATTAAATTTGTATTATATTCGTTATCTATTTTATTTGTATTATATACAATATCATTATTGGTATATTTTATATTTTCTAATAGTTTATTTATTACATTAATATCAAAAAAGTCATCGTAATTTATTATTGTTAGATTTTTATTATATTTTCTGATATATTCATCGTCTAAGTCATAACTTGTTTCTGACAATATATTATATCCACATTCTAGCAATCTATCACATCGTATATGTTCAAAAATATTAGAACATTCGTCAGGCGAAGGACTAGGATTATCATTTATTTGCCCGTGTATATTCAAAATAAATTTACATTTAGATAATTCAATATCTCTATCGTCATCATAACCAGCGACAATATTTACTTTTAAACCATTTTTTTTAAAAAAATCTACTACATTTCTTCTTCGTGGTGGGTTAATAATATTTTGTTTTTCAACTGGCAAACTTTTCCAATTATAAATTAAACCAAAATCATATATTTTGTTATCTTTATTTTCCTTCATAAAATTTATTAATTTATTACGTTCATCTGATTGAATATTGTACGCTAAATATTCACAATTGGTAATGTTGTATTGGTTTAATATTTTAATATTGGATTTACTATAATCATAAATTTTTAAATATGGATTTTTTTTATGAATTTCTAATATAGCATTTAAACGCCATGGTAAATTTAATGGTTCTGTTTGTAATATACTAATTTCACAAGCATTATCATTAAGATTTTGTAAAATATTTTCATCAAATAATGTGTATATAAATGTAACCTTATTTGGTTTTGAATTAATAACTTCTTCTTTATTATTAGTAATAATTATTTTGTATTCAGTGCTATTATAATGAAACTGATTTTTAATAAATTGAGAAATTGTTTCAATAGTAAAATTTTGATAATAAAAAACCCATTTTGGTATAGCAAGTTCTGCTTCTTTTGAAAAAATTATATTACTCCATTCAATTGCTCTATTTTTCCAACTACACGATAAGGCATATTCCCTTCCTTTTATTTTAAGTTCAGTTTTTTTCTTAATAGATAAATTTAATAATGTTTCTATTTCATTTCCTTCTAAAACTTGTATACCATATTTATCAACAGTATTTACTAATCCAGCAACTGGATAATATAAACAAATTACTTCTGATGCTAGCATTTCGAGAGAAGTAATACAAGATGTTTCTTGAAAATAACTAGGGTATAACCAATATTCAGCGCTCGACATTAGGTCATACAATTCTGTTCTATTTAATTTACCCATGTGTTTAATTGATGGTGTTTTATTAATAATTTCAAGAATCTGGTTATCTTCAACTGATTTGGGAAAATTATTATAAGAAGAAATCACTAATTCAGCGTCTGGTAAATTCTCCAAAATATCTTCCCATAATTTGACTAATTTGTACAAACCCCGTTCACTACACGATGTGTAAATAAATCTATTGGTTACCTTCTTTACTTTTATATTATTAGTAGAAGTAAACATGTTTTGATTAATTCCATTGTTTATTATATGTATTTTTCCTTTTAATTGAGGGAATGAAGAGAGAAATAAATTCTTGTGCCATTCTGTTTGACAAATACAACCGGTTATTTTTGTTGACCATTTTGCTAAAATGCTTTCAACTGATAAATCTGTGCCATATGCGTATAATGTTATGTCATGCGCCCAAATAAACGTTTGATATGCTGAAAAATTTCTGTAAAGTTCATAAAAATTTAGGTATCTCGAAACAATAATGGTATGAAACGCTGTTGTTTTAATTAAATTTTTCAAGTTATTCACATGAATATAAATAAGATTGTCTATTTTTTCTTCTTCAACATCTCCGGTTACATAAATTGTATAATCTTTGGGAAAATTTTTGGTTAAAGATGCGATTGCTGTTTCAGAACCACCTAAAGCGTTGTTAAGACTATATGTATAATTCCATCTAAAAGGAGCGTAACCTGTATAAACCAATATATTTTTACTATTAAAACATTCGTCTAGAGAGAAGATAGGATCAACAACTTTTGGTAATACTATACCGTATTTTTCATATTTAAACATGAAATCATAATGATCGTGAATAGGATAATCAATGGAAATCAAAAAATTGATATATTCTTGGAATAATTTTAAAAAGGATATATCGCTTTTAAATACATCATTCTCTATGAAAAATTGTAAATTATACAACATATTCCCAATATAGTGTTTATTTCTCTCTATATGTTTCTTTGTAAAGATAATTTTATACATTTGTAAAGTAGTTTCATAATCTTTTACCTTATCAGAGACCAAGATCATATAAAATGGTAAAAATAGATTTGCTTTACTGGTATCCAAAAATAACTTATTATTTAATCCATTTATTAAATATTTTTCGTTATAAAATGTCTTGACAATATTATAGTAATTGTAAGCAATATCACTTAAATCATTGCAACAATAATATTTAACTAATTCGTATAAACATTCAACTCTCTCTTTGTCGTAAGAAAATGATTTCACTAGATAGAAAATTCCAGTGTCTTTCTGATTTAACACATTATAACAATTGTATAATCTTAAACATGATATATATTTTTCTTGCTCCCAATTGTTATTTTCAAGTGTGGTTTTATACCATTTAATAGCGTCTTCCCACTTTCCACAATCATAATAACTATTAGCACAGTAAAACCCGTATCTGATATATAACATGTCATTATTTTGTTTCGCTTCATTATACCCCTTTTCAAGAATTAATGCATCTTTTTGATATTTATTTGGATCACAACTTCTTGCACCAGTTTTGCCAGAAATTGTATAATAATTGCCTTTGATAATATCTGAACTATCATGGTGATCAACACAGGTAATTGTTTCGTGTAAAACACCAATATATTTCCATTTTTTCTTATTATTAATAAATTGAATTCTTGTATAACTGACACCATTTGCGTCACCAAATTGTAAATGGTACGAATCTAGTTTTAAATCTGGTAAAACAAAATCACCACATATTTCATCATCAGCGTCAAATACTAATAAATATTTACTTTTTTGGAATGCGTGTTCTAGTGCGAGACTTCTATTATGCCCAAAATCTTTCCATTCATCATCAAATAATTCACCAGGAATATTTCTCTCTTTAAAGAATTCTATAATGATTTCTTTGGTTTTATCAGTTGATCCAGTATCTGAAATAACCCAATAATCAATAGATGGAATCTTTTTTAAAAGTTTTGTTAATGTATTCTTTATAACATGACCTTCATTTTTAACAATCATATTTAAACATAACTGTGGTTCTTTTAATTTTAACATATTGGAGTCTATTAATTCCATTTATATGAAATATATTATAATTTCTTTAATAAGTAATTTAAAAATAATATAACTTAAAAATTTGTATTCTAATATTTATATATGAAGCAAGCGTCATTTATTATAAATGGTATTGAAAATAAAACAACAAAGGTTAAAACAAATATTGAAAATAATGATAAAATAACAATTCATGAAACTAATACTGAAAGTAAAAAAAATACAACTTCAAAAAAACCAATTAAATATGTAGAAAATATATACTATTTTAGATAGATGTTAGACAAATTTATTATAATATTTTTATTATAATAAAATATAATATTTTACAAAATTTCTAATCAAATTTATTAAGTAAATCAATATATTTTTTGAAATCATTTTCATATGTATAATTATTAATGATATCTATTTCGGATTCAGATATTTGAAAAAATGACTTTATTTTCATTACAGCAATACCTCGATATTGCGAATGATAAAAATATTGGAAATCTATATGTTGTAAATAGAGAGATAAAATATGATACATCGTTTTCCATACATCACCAGTCCATGGAACTAATGTTTTTAAAATCCCATTTTGGTATATATGTTTAACTGGAATCTTCAATTGTTCATCATAATTTAATGGTATTATATCATCAAGTAATATTTTTCCATTTTCATTTAAATATTGTAAACTGTTGTTAATATCTTTGGCAACTTGCTCACATTGATGTAGTCCATCGATAAAAACAATATCAAATTTTTCATTATTTTCTATACTTTTATTCTCTAAAAAGTAATCATCTGATGTTTTAATAACCAAATGTTCTGATTCAAAGTGCGGTAAAGGATCTACACCAGTTTTATTCAAAAAATGTACATTATTAAAAGTATATCCGGTTTCTACACCTATTTCCAAATATATATCATTAGGGTTACTTATATGGTTAATTACTAAATGACGTTGTGAAAAATCTGTGTTGAAAATTGGTTTGTTCACAAAATTATCAATAATTTCGTAATTCTCACATGACTTATACTGCATCATAAAATATTTAACTAATATTTCTTTAGGTTCATCAATTAGTGTATAACATTTAAATCTAGAAAACCCATAAATATCCAACATATATTGTAAATGACCAAGTTCACACTTATTATCTATTATAAAAAAATCATTTCTTGGGTCTTGATAGAGAGAAATAATTTTATCTTTATTTATAATTAGTGAATCTAATCCAATAATACAATATTGTTTATCATAATCAACATTTACTATTTTATTACAATATTTATGCTCATATAAAGTATCATCACGTTTCCACATTTTACTATAACAATAAATATATTTTTCATCTTCATATGCGTCTAATTCTTTCATGCGCTCGTTTATTTTATATTTATCATAAAATATTGGACTTATGTAATTTGGACCAATTCGATTTATTTCACCGTTTCTAATTAGAGAAAAATTATTATTGTTATCATTCATATATTGGATATACCCGAATTTATGTATTTTGGCAATTTTTGTCGTGAGAGCAGTTCTTAGTAAAATTTCATAATCATCACAAATGGGTAAAAATTCACAATAACTTCCTGCCTCAATTAGTGCGGTTTTACGCCAAATTCTTGGATGATTTGGGCAACAAACAAGATGACTCAATGTAATATTATTGATATTTGGAGTATTATAAACATTAACCCATTTTCCATTATATTTTTGACAATAATAACTGCCATATCCTTTACAAATAAAGTCACCAAAAAAATGATTATTACCATTTTCATATAATGAAATACAATCCATATAAATAAAACCGACATCAGGGTTTGCGTCGAAATATGTAGCGGCGTCGTTTAATACAAATGGTAGTATTTCATCATCATGATCAAACTCTAATACATATTTTCCTCTACATAAACCAACTGCTTCGTTTTTTACGTTTCCAATATTTCCATTATTTTCACTTTTTCTATAAAGACGAACTCTTGAATCATTTATCATTAATTCTCTCAAGAAATTAAAATGATCATCGTCTGGTGAGTCATCTATAATTACAAATTCCCAATCCTTTAATGTTTGATTTTTCAAACTATCATAAGCGCGGATTATTTTATGATAAGAGTTATATGTTGGCGTAAAAACAGAAAAAATGGGTCTAACACCTGATCTTTCAAATGTACAATTATATATAAAACAATAGTTAACTGATCGGTTAAACTCATATATATTTGATATATCCTTAAAGTGAATCCAACGATTTCTCATTCTATCACTTATAATGGACATAACGTTTGATATGTATTCACCTTCAATATCACCATAAGTAATTAAGATTTGATAATTTGAATCAAAAAGTTTATTTAGATCTTCCTTATCACTTGTAAAAAATAAAGAACAATCGAGTTTTTCATTATTAGCAATAAAAAAATCATCTATACTAGCAAATTTTTCAAATCTATAAAATATAATGTATGGATACTTCATTATATTTTATTATTCAGACAAATTTTTAAATTGGTATTATTTATATTTTATTTTTATAATTATTGTATTTTTATTTTTTTTTAATATTCAGGTGTATGTTTTTTAAATAAACATCCTTGTGGCGACAAACCTTTCAAATCGGTCGTTACAACCATTGGATTCTGATTTGAACAGTCTGACATCCAAATTTTTATAATACAGAAATTTTTTTTAGGAGAAATGGTAATCCCGTTCACGCAATTCACATATGACATTTGCTTACTAATTGTATTTCCAACTACAACATAAGTAAGTTCTTTCCAAACCTTATAAACATTTTTATTAGAGACCTTATATGAAAAGCACCCGCCATTTCTATTTTTTGGATCCTCCCATGTTGGTTTAATACCTTCACGCATCATAAATAACATACAGTTTTCTACTAAAATTGATGGCAATGTCTCGGTTACAGCTATTGTTTCTTCTACGGTCGTGAATGTCGAAATTGGTATATAACTCTTAATACTCCAATCAGTATTATGAGGTAAATGTGCCCAAAGTGTCCATCTATCAGATAACTTATTATATTCTTCCATACTTGGTGTTTCAGTTGTCATTGTACTTTGCTGGGATTCCATTTGTACTTAAATATTTCAATTTTTTTTTAAATAGTTTTAAATATATATATTATTCTTTTTCTTCATTATTATCACTTGTACTATTATTTATTAATTTGTATCCATTTTTCTCCAATAAAATCCCATCATTTTTATCAGTAAATTCTATTTCAATTGTATCAACATTATTGTCAATTATTTTAAGATAAAATTTAGTATCATCTTTAACTTCTTGATCATTTTTTAAAATTTGTTTTAAATAATAAATGAAAAATTGCTTAGTAAATTTGTTTCCAATTATATAAAAATTAAAATCATCTGTTTTAAAATCAACCTTATATGTGTTTTCCTCTCCTAATTTTATTTCAACAAGTAAGAATTTGGTTTCTGAAACTTCAGAAAATGATAAGGGTTCCTGTAAATCATAAACTATTTTTTTATTTAAACAATTCTTACTATCATCTAACCAAGAATATATCATAAAATCGCACTCATAATCGCTTTTATCAGATATTATATTAACAGGATTACCATTTCTAACGTATTCTAGCATAGTTGGCATACCAGTTTTAGACTTCAATAGTAAGTCCAAATCATTTTTTAACTTGAGTAACTTGGGATTTTCTTCAATTTTCTTATTTACAATCTTTGCAGTATTAATGTACAAAATTTTGATTTTACTATATAAATAAATAACATTATATGAAAAAGTTACAATAAAATCCTTATATTTTTCAGGGTGATTTCTTTTTAGATAATCATTTAACAAAGCTGCGAATATAAATGTTCTTAATGTGTTTACAATAAAAGATATCATTATAATTATAATTAATAAATAATTTTATTTTTAAATCATTTATTAATATTTTAACTGTGACTTAACTTTGATTTAACTTTGATAAGCTGGACTGCTTGAAGAATTTGGTGGTGGCGGTGGCGGATAAGTAGTACTTTGTGTTGAGGGTTGTGTATTATTATTTGCAGGATTTGGAACAATTATATTTGGTGATTGGAAGTAAACTGGGTTTTTTGATGAGTTATATTCAGGATCATAGATTATAATATTTCCTAAAGAATCAACAGTTACACCATTTATAGCATTAGTATTAGTATTACCACTAGAATAATTTAATTTTCCAGTAGACGCATCTAGACCAAAAATATACAATAACATACTTACTATTACTGTCATCATAATAAATGGAATAAATACAATAATCCAAGAAACAACGCTTAACCCCTTTTCACAAAGAATATTTAATAATAGTGTCACCATTACCATAACTATTAATTTCATAAAAGCAGTATTATAAAGACCCTTAAATGTATCTATTAGTATTTGAGTAATGGAGAAAATTAAATAAATAATTGCCGGTGCGCATAAATTTATCATTAATTTTTATTATATGCGTATATTTTATTTTTCATAGGTGGAAAAGAAAAGGACATCTTATTTTTCATCAGCGTAAAAGAATGGTTCGCCGTCCTTTAGATATCCAACTTTGTCACCGAGGTCGCCATCTTCAGTTACTTCATAAATAAATCCATTCTCCTCATTGTTTGTACAATAGGTCACATCATCAATATCAATTTCAATATACTCCTCTTCCTCTTCTTCTACCTTTTCTTCTACTTCTTCCTCTTCTACCTCTTCTTCTGATTTTTCAGTCTCTACTTCATCATCCACTTCTACTTCAACTTCTTCCTCTTCACTCGCATCTACTTCTTCCTCTTCTAATTCATTATCGTTTACTGTACTTGGGTCACAAGCGCCACAATATTTTTTACCATCCACAATAATAATATCCTCCTTTAAAATAACCTTACAATCACATTCTGAACATATATTTTCATCTTCTTCTACTTCATCTTCTTCTTCTTCATCTTCTACATTTGTGACTGACGCATCCTCTGATTCTTCTTGCTCTTCTGATTCACTAACATTATCTTCCTCTTCTGAACTTGTATCATCATTACAAATATTCTCTTCAATCTCTAACTTAATATTTTCCCTTTGTTCAAGTTTCACAACAACAATGTGTTCATCATGATCTTCATCTTGAGGTTTTAAATCATCCTTAACATTTCTTGATTTTAGTTTATTAATTTCATTTGTCAACTCAACAACTTTATTTGATAAATTTTCAATTAATGCCTCATATTTCATCATCTTATCTAAATCATTTTTTGCTTTAGTATCATAATTATGCTGCTTTACAAAATCAGTTTGTGTAGTATCATATGGATTTTGATTTAGATGATTTCTAACACTTGGCAAATTCATAATTGCTTCATGTGTTCTTTCTAATAATTCATAACGATACAAATGATCGCCTAATAATTTATCCAAACCCTTTTTAATAACATTATTCACTTCATTAACAATTTCTTCAGTATTTAATCTTGTAATAGCGTTTGCTCTATCCATTTTATTAATTATATATATAACTATTCGTTTAATATGATTTAAAAAATAATTTATCTAATTCATATATGACAGATAATATTTCATTTGTTGAAACTGGACAAATCGATGAGAAAGTTCAAATAATTATGAGGCAAACCGATTATACCGAGGAAATTGCGAAGGAAAAACTTAAGGAATTTAATTACGACCACATTGCAGTAATTAAATCATATTTGGGAGTAACCGATAAAAAAGCGCAACCGGTTAAATCTGTAAATCAGGAGATTTATAAGCAATTACGTTATCGTCTTGATAGCAATATGCGCAATTATCAGGAACGTGTTGAAAAGGGTGAAGCGCGTAAACTTTAATATCGTCTTTTTCTTTTGCTTTTATTTTTTTTATTTTTATATTTTTTAGTTTTTCTATTTTTTCTTTTTCGTTTAGAACCACCATTAAAATCAGGATAATCTGGGAATATTGCTTTAAATAATCTCAAAAAACATCTGATATATTCTCTGAAAATAGTGTTAAATGGTGGAGGTGAACCACCTTGTCCATCTGGTCCCCAATGTCCCAATGAAGAATTTGGTTTATTCATCCACCCGTTACTATCTAAAAACTTATCAAGACCAAAATAATTATTTGTCCCTACACTTCTAAATAATAGATTATCGGCACGATACGCTGCTTGATTCATTATTTCACCTCTCCAAAAGTCTTTAGGTGATCTACCTGATGTATTTGTACCATTAAAAATAGGCATATCATTATATCGTGTTGGATCTTGTTGTTTTAATGCCGCCCATCTTTGTTCCATAGTATTATAATCCAAACTATTATAACTATCTAAAAGTTGATTATACATATCTCTATAATCGAGAGCACTCGGTGTGCCATTGTATCTTGTATATGCTCCAATAATACCATTAATATAATTTGAAACAAGATCACGAATTGTTGGTCTATTCTGAATTGGTCCACCCCATATTTGAACACCATTATGTGTATAGGCAAATGTTCTCTCTCCTAAATATCGTGTAACCCAATCAGTCACACAATCAATACATTCATTAATAGGAGCAAATGGTGGCGCACCTGGAGCATGTGGTGCATACATAAGAAGAGGATTAGCCATTATTTATATATAATTATATAATTATATAAATAATATAATTTAGTTGTAATATTGTGCCTTATATGGGTTATAGTGTGGATAATAAACAGGTTTAGTATGAACTACATAAGTATTTGGTTGCTTTGCAGTAACCACTTTAGTACTAGTAATAGTAATTGTATGTTTATTTAACAAATTAATTAAAATAATTACCAAAATAAAAACCAAAATACCTCCTAAAATTTTCTTTGTATCCATCTTTTTATATATTATAAAAGTATTATAATATTTTATTATTTATATAAATGGGAGGTATGTTTAGTTCACTAAGCACAACACAAAGTGCAGCACAAGGTTCAGTACAAGGTTCAGCACAAGGCGCAGCACAAGGTTCATCTAGAGGAGGTCCAAGTCCAAATTTGTCACAATATACATATGCAACTAAAGCACAATTGAGCGCTAAAATTAAAAATGGGTCATTTAACCCAGAAACTGATTTTGACAAAATGACAGTTGATAATACAAACCCAAAAATAGGTAAATCTTATGGGTATTTATCTGATGATGTTGAAAAAAAGTTAGAAGATAGAATATATCAATTGTTTCCTAATGAAGAATATATGGGTGGATCGAAAAAACGCGGAAGAAAAACAAGAAAACTTAGAAAAGGCAAATCTAGAAAATATAAAAAATAAACCTTATACTTTCTATCGTCTTCTACGTGTACTTCGTTTCACTTTAGTATTTTGTATATGAGGTAATGGTGGCGTAGGTGTTTTTAAACTGGATAAACCTGGTACTGATGGTCCCGCATATAATAATGTATTAATATACGTAATATAATCTACAAAGTAAATGATAACAAATACCAATGCCAATAAAACAAATTTATGATGGTTTTCTATAACATAACTAATTATATTTTTAATATTCGACAAAATAGAATCAGAATCATTGTTATAATTAAAGTTATCCATTATACTATAAATAAATAAAAAATAATATACTAAAACATTATCTAGTATATTATTTTATTTTATTGCGCTAATCCAAATTTTTCACTCAAAATATTATTTTTAGTTTGAGGTTTTTTTTGTAACTTCTTTTTAATTAACAGTGTATTTGCCGGTATAATTTTGTTGTTGATAATAAAATCATCATTATCTTCATGTAATTCCGGTAAAATACGCGTTAATGGTTTATCAACAACCAAAAATAATCTTTCGTTTCTTAATAAAGACCTATATTCTTGAATAGTCAAGTTACCATAATATTTATCTAATAAATAAAACGGGTTTGGTGCTGGTTTAATATTCTTCTTATAATCATAAATTTTAGAGTAAATATTATTAATTAAATGATACCTTTCAAACTTGGCTGAACTGTCTATATTTTCTTCCATAAGATGCGCCACAGCACATTCCGGACTGCAAAAACATCCATAAACATGATATGAATCCTTGATAAAATGTTTGGGAATATATACGGGCGGATTATCAAATTCACAAGTACACCAAAAACACGCGGATTTTTTATTACTAATGTTATTAATATGTAAATTATGCTCTAAAACCTTTAGTTTTTTCCAAACTTCGCGGATATCATTATCCTTATTTTTTGAATAATAGTTGTCATCATATATATCATTATCTGTATCATCATCATCATTTGTAATATTTTTTGAAATAGTGCTATTACTATAATTATTTGTATAATTATTATTTTGATTTGAACTAATTATCTCATAATTTAAATCGTTTTTTGCTGAAAAATTGAAAGATTCAATATTTGTATTTATAGATGAGTTTGTTTGTAGATCCTTTAAAGAGCATTTAAGGTGTAAAATAACATTTGGTTTTGTTTCCTTATTATTATTCAGTGGTACCACTTGTTGTATTATTTTACCACCCTTCGGTTTTCGACCACGTTTTTTACCTCCTGGTTTCTGTTCTTCCTGAGTTGAAATAATTACATTAGCGTCATTATCATTAGTATCGTTTTTATTGATATCATTATTTTCATCATTTTTAGTTTCTTGAATAGAAAAAATAATATTATTATCACTACATTGATTCTCATGATTTTCAGGAATCGAACTCTTCTCTTCTAATACTTTAGCAGCAGTGGCATTTTTGGGTTTTCTTCCTCTTTTTTGTTTTGTTTCAGCAACAGCAGTTACAACATTATTTACCATAATAAATTATAATTAATAAAGAGAGACAAATTTAAATGGTTTTAAAATATATATTAACTACATACTACTTTTTCATAGAACGTTTGAAGATGTGTAACATTTACGACACACAGGAATATAATTGTCCGAACCAACAACCGTTTGTGCGGTTTCATTTGTTAAACGCATCGAGAATATGCCAGGTGTACCATTTTTACATTGAGAACATAATGATGTTAACTTTGTCACTTTGTCACATAATGGAATCAAATCTAAAATTTGACCAAATTTCTTTCGTTCAAAGTCTCCATCTAATCCACAAATATATATTTTTTTATTACATCTTAACATATCTACCACTACATCATATAAGTCTGGGAAGAATTGTCCTTCATTTATCAAAATAACTTCCGAATCTCTTACGGCGCCGTGGGCCCATAAATCCTTCTTTTCACCTGATTTTTTATATCCATTATCTGTCCAAATATCATTAAGTTCACACGCTTGTAAACATGGTGCCATTACTTGGTCATGAGTTGAAACCATTGTGTCGTGATATCTAACATCAATTGTATGATTTATAATTGTTACTGGAATATTACAAAATTTACATTTTTTATAAATTTCCAAAATGCTTGTGGTCTTCGAACTGTACATAGGTCCGATAAATAATTCAAGATATCCAATATTATTGCTAGAAGTAGTCATTATAGTTTTATTCATTATAAACCTTTAATATTTTAATTTCAATTATTTTATTTAATTAAATATTAAATAAATGGTAATACATAATTAAATGACAAGCAGTGGATACGTTTGGGTTGAAAAATATCGACCAAGATTTTTCGAAGACATTGTATTAGACCCGTTAAATAAACAAATTCTGAAAAATATTATCGAAACCTCATATTTTCCCAATTTGCTTTTTTATGGACCGCCAGGAACAGGTAAAACAACCACCATAATTAATCTAATAAATGCATATCAGGAAAAACTTAACAAAAAAAATAAAGATCTAATTATTCATTTAAACGCATCTGACGAGAGAGGTATTGATATTATCAGAAACCAAATTAGTTGTTTTGTTAATTCCAAACCATTATTTCACAATGGAATGAAATTCGTTATTTTGGACGAAGTTGATTATATGACTAAAAATGCTCAGCAAGCACTACGTTATTTATTACAAAACTACTCGAATAATGTGCGATTTTGTTTAATATGTAATTACATCAGCAAAATAGACGAAGGATTACAAAATGAATTCATTAGACTACGTTTTAATCAATTACCGAAAGAAAATATTATTGGATTTTTAAAAGATATTTCGGACAAGGAAAATTTAAATATGTCACTTAAATCTTTATCAAATATTCAAAAACTTTATAGATCTGACATTAGAAGTATGATCAATTTTATACAGTCAAATCAAGACATTGTTAAAAGTCTTACAGAAAATGATGCTAATATCTGTATTATCGATAATGATGTATGGGAAAATCTTTTTGGAAAATTAACAAAGAGAGAAAATATAGAAAATATTTGTGCATATGTTCACTTGATAAGTATAAAATACAATGTGGATAAAAAAAATATAATTAAAGATTTTTTAAATTATATTATTCGCAACAAGTCACAATATATTAATACAGAATTTCTTAACTTTGTAGAAAATCTAATGCATTCTCAAAATTTAAATAATAATAATCACATTTATTACTCGCTATCACGACTATCATCCTTCACATCATAAAACTTTTTATCGTAATTCAAAATCCTCATATGTAATTTTAACATAAACTCATTAGGAGGTGAACTTTTTGTTGGGTCAAAAAAATTTTGCTTGCGACTGTACTCACCTTTTGGACTATTCATATCCATCGGTGTAGTTAAGTTTTTCTTAATGGGAATTATTGAACTCCTTTCATTGATGTAGTGCGATCCGGAAAACATTCTTTATATTATATAATAAAAAAATAATTGAAATAAAATTAATATAAAGAATATAAAGACATAACCAAAGACAATATAGATAAAAATGAGTTTAAATATAGATAAAGAATGGGCAAATTTTATATCATCTAGTTATGATGATGATATATCTGATGATGAAGAAATTATTCATAATTTTGTTAATAATGACGAAACTTTTGTTTCAGCAAATCTGTCAATGGAAATAAATTCTGAAACTCCTAAAGCTTCTGATATTTATATATCCACCAAAACTAAAATTGCGTATCTCAATATACCGATTGAATTAAAAAATGTATTTTGGTCTATACCAGTTATACCTTATGCGAGACCTGCTAATGGAGTCATTAAAAAGCAAATGAAGTTTAATAGTACTACATTAGAGGAATTAGATTTTATTCAATCAAAACTAACAAGCGAGACATATTTTGAAGAGCATGTTATTACCAATATTAATAATCCAAGTGGGCGAATTAAATTTAAGGATATCCGAAAAATTAGTATTGGTATATCAAAAAAAGATATTATGAGTTACAGATGTAAAAAGAAGAGCGCATTTTACAACTGTTTTGTCCTTATTATAAGGATGAAAGTTGCCGAAATATTTAAAGAATACCATGTTAAAGTCTTTAATACTGGAAAATTGGAAATACCTGGAGTCCAAAATGAGGCGACATTTCAATTATTGTTAAACCAAGTAATACAAATACTACAACCTTTTATTTTAGAAAAGTTATCGTATAAGGAAAACTCTGAGGAAACTGTGTTAATCAACTCCAATTTCAATTGCGGGTTCTTCATTAATCGCGAAGAACTATATGATATTTTAAAAATGAAGTATAACATTCAATCGATTTATGATCCTTGCTCTTATCCTGGAATACAATGTAAGTTTTATTATAATCCAGATGTAGGAATACAATGTGGTAGTCAAATTTCTGAAGAAAATAAATCATTGTATAAAAATGTAAATGAGGTATCATTTATGATATTTAGGACTGGTAGTGTGTTAATTGTCGGTAAATGTGATGAAAATGTACTTATGATTATATATGAATTTCTTAAAGTTGTCTTGAATAATGAATATAAAAATATATCTCAAAAAAATACTGAAAATATTATAAACAATGTGAAAGATGTTAAGAAAACGAAGATTCGCAAGAAGAATATTACTATCAGCGTTGATAATAATTGAAAAATGTAAAATGTAAAATGTAAAATGTAAAATATAAATGTAAAATAGTATTTACAATATTTATTTTTTTATAGCATTATATAAATATGAGCGATTGGAATAAATTTGTAAGTTTTACTTCCTCAAAAGAAGCGAATGCTATTCTATTTTTATTAGTGTGCGTTATTTTAATAATGGTATTTTTTAGATCTTCTAATACACACTACACTGGTGGACAACGCGGTGGTTGCAAATTTACATGGTTTTTAACAATACTATCTGCTGCTGTTACAGTTTTCTGTATCTACGCATTGTTTGTTGTATTCATTCCTAAAAAATAATTATAACAAGATCCAGTTAATAAACCTTTCCGGTGTATCATTTAATTTTTCAGTTATTTCATCTGTTTCATATAATATTTTTTTTTCATATTTTTTCAATTGAGCAGGTTTCATTTTTTTTAAAAACTCTTGGATTGTATCAAAAAAATAATCTACGCTTCCTATTATAAAATACAATTTATCAATTATATTATTCAATAAAACAACATTTTCATTATTTAAATTTGTTTTATTTATTTTTTTACAGATTTTTTCAAAAACTTCAATATTATTTTGTTTACTAGTTAGATTACAGTTTTGGATTATTTTATAAATAAGAGTTTTATATATATTTATATAGTTATTTATATTTGATAATTGTTCATTTACTGTATTCAAATTTATATTTGTATTTAGATTTTTCTTACATTCACCATTTATTTCATATATGGTTTTTTTATAAACATATGTTGTAGCGTCACGTGATGATAATTGTAAAAACATCTTTTCGTCTTCCGATATTTGACCCACAAATTCAACATAAAAATAAAAAGATTTCTGACAATGGAAATAAGTGAGATCTATATTTTTTGTATAGTAAAAAATATTATTAAATACATTTGTTATTGTATCTAGACCACGAGTTATAATAAATCTTGAAAAATCGGTGTTTTTTACTTTTATGTTTTCTGTAATAAATTTGAAATACTCTGTAATTAACATATGGTATTTTTCTGTAATCTCATTTGTCGTGTTATCTATGTTTTTTTTATAATTATCCAAGTTTTGTAATGAAAAATTGTTGTCTTTATTTGCAATCATTATATCTTAATGTTATTTTATAATATTTAAATTAAAACATTTTTTAAATATAAGTATTTAAAGACTTTAAATCTAAAATTATATAAAATGTCAGAACAAAAAACTAACACTAGTCAGAAGACTACTACTGCCGCTACTTCAGAGACTGGATTAAACTACAGATTACCTTCCGATGTTACCATGAAACACGCTGCTAAACTTGCTATCGTTGACGATAAACCCATCTTGCTCGATTACTGGACCGCTTCCCTCGATAAGAAGGCACTCATTGGAGCTAAAGAGGCGACCGGTGAGAAGTTGCTTGTTAAGAGCGAGGATGAGTATACATCGACTATCGCTAAGTTCTATAAGAGTGGAACTGAGTATATTGTCATCACTGAAAACTCCATCTACATTGTTTCCAATGAAATCCCCACTAGAAAGATCTCTTAATCAACCTTTAAGAAAGGTTGAACCAAACCGTAAAGAAAAGTATAATACACTTACAATATTACAAGTTTATTATACAATATTTCTTTTTGTTTTCCTAACTCTTCTATTTTTTCTTTGTTTTCTTGTTTTTCTACTTCGTTTTCCGCGACTTTGTTTACTGCGACTTCGTTTACCTCCTTGTTGTTGGAACGCTTGGTTATAATTTACTTCTAATAACGCCGTCAAAAAATCTAAAAAGCATTGGATATAACGTTGGAAAAATTGGAGATCGGGATTTATATATGGAGCATTATTAGACCAACGAATTGGAACTGTATTAACCCAAATAGGTCCTTGATTTCCACCAACAGTTGGGTCTGTTGCTGGAATAATATTATATACAAAACGGTCACATAAATCCTCTATAAACTCACGAACTTCAAACCTTCTAAAAACCGCATCACCTCCATTTTCGCTCCTAAATAATATATTATTTGGATCATGGTCGTCATCATTATAACACGCTGTTAAATACGACAGCAACCGATTTGAAGTCATTGCAAACATATTCGGTCTAACATCTCTATAAACTCTGAAAATGCCATTGGGATTTTGGGTTAATTCTCTTATAAATTCATTATTTTGTAATCTGCCATTTACATTATTCAAAATATTTCTTATTTCACCTAAAAATGTTACGTAATCTTGAAAATACTTATATTTATTAACTATAACTTGTATAAAATTAGTTAGTAAATATCTTGTATATTCCATTTTTTTATTATTTGTTTGATCATATAAAATACGATTATGATGATGATTTGGAATATCATTTAGATGTGCTGGTAAAACTGGTGGTGGTATATCTCTAAGTATTTGGGTTATACAATCTGTAAATCGTTTTGTTGCGCGGTCTATGAGATAATTTTGTCGTATATATGTTTGTAAATTGTTTTCTGGAATTTGTTGAACTTGAGCTTCTGCTTGTACACCTTGCGCTTCTGCTTGCGCAACTGCCGGTTGTTGTAACTCTTGTAATCTTGCGTTCACTTGCGGTGTTAAATCTTGTAACTGTGTATTACAGTTAAATATTTGATTACACGTAGGGCATCTACACGCCACTAAATTATTACCTGCAATATTATTACACCACTGATTTATTAAACAATCTCTATGGAATCTATGATGACATGTTGTTATTTCTGATGGAAATAATGCTGGATTATATAATCCTTGATAACAAATTTGACACTCCGGAAGATCTTGACCTTCAACAGCAGGTTGTCCTGTTATATCAAATAATGTTAATGTGTTAATTGGTGGCGCCCACTCCATTTTATATATTATAATACTATTTTATAATATATAAAAAAGTTGAATAATTGTGACTTAACGTCTTCTTCTCTTCTTAGATTTTCTTGTCTTTCTAGTTTTCTTAGATTTTCTTGTCTTTCTTGTTTTCTTAGATCTTCTTGTTTTTCTTGTCTTTCTTTTGCGCCCTCCATCTCTATTATATGGTACAGGAGGAGGGGAATTATCATCGTCAATATCATTATCATTTTCATCATCACCACTATAGTTTTCTTGATCACTATTATTATGTTCATCATTATTACTAATCCAATTAGTAAGCATATTAACAATATTTTGTATTTCTGTACGATCTTGAACTGTTAATCGGAAATTGGTACGCAATATAGAATTTAATGTAGTTCTTATATCTACTGCTTCTTCAAATAATATTCGAGTATGACGATTCTGTCTAGTACGCCATCCATCGTATAATAAATGATCTGCTATTATGTCACTAGCCAAATCTTCATTTCTATTTTGTCTTCTAAGAATTATACGTTGTCCTCGAACTAAAGTATCAAACATATTTCCATATTGTTCATTATTACGAATTTCATTAGTGAAACCTCTTATATCATTCTCATCATCACTATCACTGCTACTATCACTATATAAACTATTATCATCACTACTCATTATTATATACTATATTATATAATAATAATTTTCTAAATTCCAAGTTATTAAATTAAATAATATTATGCGTTTCTAAAAAGTTAAATAATGTAACTTAACGTCTTCTTCTCTTCTTAGATCTTCTTGTTTTTCTTGTCTTTCTTCTCTTATTTGTTTTTCTATTTCTACGTCTTTTAGCGCCGGCAGTTTGGGAAGGATTATACTCATCTCCAAATACTTCATTAAAATGTTGATTAGCGTAATCTCGAATCCTTTGTTCATTTTCTTGACTAAGATTTCTATTAGCATTAGCATAATATCTCTCACTCACAAAATTAACAAAATCATTTATTCTATTTTCTGGTAAAAAATGCTCCGCTGCGTCTCCTCTTTCTCTAAACCATTCTGCGCCATATCTATTTAATAAATCTGTATTTATTAAATCTGGTTGTGGTATATTAAATGGTTCTCTTTGTCGTCTATCATTGGGATCTCGTCTAAGATTATTAGCAGGCCATCCAAAATGTCCTGATCTTCCTATAATAATATCGTAAGTTCCGTCAAGATTTGGGTTTATTATATGCGCAGGAACCCAATTATCATTTTGACGCGCTTGAACATTTTGACCTGGATGATAATCAAATGGTCCGTAATATGGTTGATCCATTATATATATAATTTATCAAATATATTATTTCTAAATTATATATATAATGGCAACTATTATTACAAATGGAAATATACGGCAGTTAGTATCTAATTATATTGATGATAAAAATGCTTTACCAGTTGATTTACAAAATGTTGCTATTGGTGACTGGAATGTATCTAATGTAACTAATATGGACCGATTATTTTGGGATTATGAGACTTTTAATGAACCATTAAATAATTGGGATGTATCTAATGTTACAAGTATGGAACAAATGTTTTGGTTTTGTAGAGCGTTTAATCAACCTTTAAATAACTGGAATGTATCTCGTGTTGAAAATATGAGTGATATGTTTAGAACTTGTAGAAGTTTTAATCAAGATTTAAGTAACTGGAATGTATCTCGTGTTGAAAATATGAGAGCTATGTTTGATGGATGTCGCGCTTTTAATCAAGATTTAAGTAACTGGAATGTATCTCGTGTTAGAGATATGGAAATGATGTTTAGAGGATGTACAATTTTTGATATAAATCCTGGATGGCAAATTAATCACCGAGTCTTTATTCGAAATATGTTTTTTGAAACTCCTTTACAAGGAACAGTTCTAGAACGAGCGCCAGAAGAAGAAGAAGAAGAAGAAGAAGAACCAGCACCACAAGTACCGTTAGCATTTGAAGTTCATAACGCTTTCCCACAATTAAACTTTGACAAATTTATGGATATTATTATAAGAGTTAATAATGGTGCATCTAATTTTAAAGATTCTACATATCCTCTTCAACCTTTAATTACTTATATTAATAGTGATACAAGTACAACATTTGATGATACAGAAAAAACAAGTCTTACAAGTGATTTAAATGGAGAAATTAAAAGACTTTTAAATATGTATTTATTAACACACCCAGAAACTAAAGGTATTGTAATGGAACTGATACAATTTGTTATGTCTCAAGATCCAGATTATAAAGATCCTTATATAAGATTTTTAACTTTTGATTGTATGAATGCGTATGGACCTGGACGCACTAGTTGTACTAAAGGTGTTTTTGAACGTGTTTTTTTAATTAATAAATCTGTTTTAATACCTTTGTGTAGCGATGACACATCTTCATCAGCATCTTCGTCATCAGCTTCAGAAAGCACTTGTAAGCCAGTATATAGAGAATTATTGGGTTGTTTTTATCCAGATTTGGATCTTAATGAACTTTTTCGTCAATGGTACAATATTAATAATTTGGAAGAAGGATCAACAAGTCCATTAGCAGATGCTAGTGAAGAAGAGAGAAAAGAAAATTTCAGAAGCTTTATTTTAAGTAAAGTATCACGAGCAGATCCTACAGCAATAAATAAATTTATTGAGACAAATGAAAATACATTTAAAACATTGTTAATTGGAGGTAGAAGAAAGAGAAGAAATCGAAAAACTAAAAGAAAATCTTTTAATAAAAGCAAAAGAAAATCTTTAAGAAAAGGCAAAAGAAAAACTTTAAGAAAAGGTAAAAGAAAAACTAAAAAAAGATATTAAATTATATATATTTCTCATTATATATATAATGGGAAATAGTAGTAGCAATATTAATGTTTTTAGTAGAAATATTAATAATAGTAATATTAATAGATTAGTTATACAATATGTTGAAGATAGAAATAATCTGCCATCATGGTTACGGGGTATACCTATTGGTGACTGGGATGTATCTCGTGTAACAAATATGTATGCTCTATTTGCAAATTTAAACACTTTTAATGAACCATTGAATAATTGGAATGTATCTAATGTTACAACTATGTATCATATGTTTAATGGATGTACAAATTTTAATCAACCTTTGGATAACTGGAATGTGTCTAATGTTACAGATATGTTTGCTATGTTTTCTAGATGTACACATTTTAATCAACCTTTGAATAACTGGAATGTATCTAATGTTACAGAAATGTCAGGTATGTTTAGAAACTGTACAAATTTTAATCAACCTTTAAATGGGTGGAATGTATCTAATGTTATAGAAATGGAAAGAATGTTTCAAGGTTGTACAAGTTTTAATCAAGATTTAAGTAACTGGAATATAAATAGCGTTAGAAATGTAACCGATATGTTTAGAGGTTGTTTAAATTTTAATATAAATCCTAATTGGCAATTACATCGGTCTGCTCGTGGTTCTGCAAGTATGTTTGATAATACTCCTTTACAAGAAGGACGACGACAACAAGAACAACCACAACAACAACCACGACGCGGAGTAGCATTTGAAATTCACAATGCTTTTCCAGAGTTAAACTTTAAGAAATTTATGACTATTATTACGAGAGATAATAATGGTGCGTCTAATTTTAAAGATTCTACATATCCTCTTCAACCCTTAATTACTTATATTAATACTGATACAAGTACAACATTTGATGATACAGAAAAAACAGGTCTTACAAGTGATTTAAATGGTGAAATTAAAACACGTTTAAATTCGTATTTATCAGGACATCCTGAAACTATAGGTAATGTAACCGAAATGGTTCAATTTGTTATGTCTCAAGGACCAGATTATAAAGATCCTTATATAAGGTTTTTAACTTATGATTGTATGAATGCGTATGGACCTGGAGGTACTAGTTGTACCAAAGGAGTTTTTGAACGCGTATTTTTAATAAATAAATCTGTTTTAATACCTTTGTGTAGTGATGACGCAAGTTCTTCAGCATCTTCGTCAGAAAGCACTTGTAAACCAGTATATAGAGAATTATTGGGTTGTTTTTATCCCGATATGGATCTTAATGCGATTTTTGGTGAATGGTATGCTATTAATAATTTAGAAGAAGGGTCAACAAGTCCATTAGCAAATGCTAGTGAAGAAGAGAGAAAAGAAAATTTCAGAATATTTGTTTTAAGTAAAGTACCGCGAGCAGATCCTACAGCAATAAATAATTATATTCAGAAAAATGAAAATACATTTAAAACATTGTTAATTGGAGGCAGAAGAAAGAGAAGAAATCGAAAAACAAAAAGAAAAACTTTAAGAAAAGACAAAAGAAAAACTAAAAAAAGATATTAAATTATATATTTTTGCCATTATATATATATATATATATAAAATGGCAAATGTTATTACAGATGGTAATATAAGAGATTTAGTTAGAGATTATATTAATAATAGAAATAATTTGCCAGCGTGGTTACAAGGCATTGCTATTGGTGACTGGGATGTATCTCGTGTAACAAATATGACTCTGTTATTTAGAGGTTTTACAACTTTTAATGAACCATTGACTAATTGGGATGTATCTAATGTTAGAATTATGCTCAATATGTTTGATGGATGTACAAGTTTTAATCAACCTTTAAATAACTGGAATGTATCTAATGTTACAAATATGAGTGGTATGTTTATTTTATGTACGAGTTTTAATCAACCTTTGGATAATTGGGATGTTTCTAATGTTACAACTATGAATACTACTTTTGCTAGATGTACAAGTTTCAATCAACCTTTGGATAATTGGAATGTATCTCGTGTGACAAATATTGCAGGTATGTTTGATGGTTGTACAAGTTTTAATCAACCTTTAAATAGTTGGAATGTATCCAATGTTGAATCTATGAGCACAATGTTTATAAATTGTACCAGTTTTAATCAACCTTTGGATAACTGGAATGTATCTCGTGTGAGAAATATGATTAGTATGTTTAATGGGTGTGTTGCTTTTAATCAAGATTTAAGTCGCTGGAATGTATCTAATTTGAGAAGTATGGTGCATATGTTTAGAGGCTGTACAAGTTTAACTATAAATCCTGGTTGGCAAATTAATCAAGAAACACTAACTAGTGGAATGTTTTTAGAAACTCCTTTACAAGGAACAGTTCTACAAATAGGACCACAACAATTACCCCAACCACAACAATTACCACCACAACCACAATTACCACGAGGAGTAGCATATGAAATTCATAATGCTTTTCCAGAATTAAACTTTGACAATTTTATGACTATTGTTAGAAGAGATAATAATAGTGCGTCTAATTTTAAAGATCCTACATATCCTCTTCAACCTTTAATTAATTATATTAATACTGATACAAATACAACAATAGTTGATACAGTACTTCAAAGAACTGGAGAAAGAATTCTAGAAAAAACTAATACTATAAGTGATTTAAATGGAGAAATTAAAAGACGTTTAAATGCGTATTTATCAGAACATCCTGAAAGTAGAGATAATGTAATGGAAATGATTCAATTTGTTATGTCTCAAGGTGTAGATTATAAAGATCCTTATATAAGATTTTTAGTTTCTGATTGTATTAATGCATATGGACCTAGACAGCTTAGTTGTACCAAAGGAGTTTTTGAACGTGTTTTTTTAACAAATAAATCTGTTTTATTATCTTTATGTAGTGATGATACATCTTCATCAGCATCTTCTTCAGCAAGCAGTTGTAAGCCAGTGTATAGAGAATTATTAGGTTGTTTTTATCCCGTTGTGGATCTTGATGCACTTTTTCATGAATGGTATGAAATTAATAATATGGAAGAAGGATCAACAAGTCCATTAGCAAATGCTAGTGAAGAAGAGAGAAAAGAAAATTTCAGAAGATTTGTTTTAAGTAAAGCAGAGCGAGCAGATCCTACAGCAATAAATAAATTTATTTCTAAATATGAAGATATATTCAAAACATTGATAACCGGAGGTAGAAGAAAGCGAAGAACTAGAAAAACTAAAAGAAAATCTTTGAATAAAAGCAAAAGAAAAACTTTAAGAAAATGTAAAAGAAAAACTAAAAAAAGATATTAAATTATATATATTTCTCATTATATATATAATATGTTGGTTGGTATTGTTAGAGATGATAATATAAGACAATTAGTTAGAGATTATGTTATGAATAGAAATATTTTACCAGAATCAATACGAAATATACCTATTGGTGACTGGAATGTTTTTCATGTAAGAGATATGAGTAATCTCTTTGAAAATCTTAACACTTTTAATGAACCATTGGGAAACTGGAATGTATCTACTGTGAGAAATATGACATCTATGTTTAATGGTTGTACAAGTTTTAATCAACCTTTGGACAATTGGGATGTATCTCGTGTGACAGAAATGTCAGGTATGTTTTATGGTTGTACAAGTTTTAATCAACCTTTGGACAATTGGGATGTATCTCGTGTGACAAATATGTCATCTATGTTTCAAAATTGTACAAGTTTTAATCAACCATTAAATAACTGGGATGTATCTCATGTGACAAATATTACATCTATGTTTAGAGGATGTAGAAGTTTAACTATAAATCCTGGTTGGCAAATTAGACCACACTCAGAAATTGCTATTCGAAGTATATTTTTAAATACACCTTTACAAGGACAACTACTACAAGCAGTTGAACGACCACAACCACCACGACGACCACAACCACCACAACCACAACCACCACAACGACGACCACAACCACCACAACCACAACCACAAGGAGTAGCGTTTGAAGTACACAATGCTTTTCCAGAATTAAACTTTGACAAATTTATGGATATTATTAGAAGAGATAATGACGGCGCTTCTAATTTTAAAGATGCTAGATACCCTCTTCAACCTTTAATTACTTATATTAATACTGATAGAGATACAACAATAGTTGATACAGTAATTGAAAGAACTGGAGAAAGAATTTCAGAAAAAACTAATACTATAAGTGATTTAAATGGTGAAATTAAAACACGTTTAAATGCGTATTTATCAGAACATCCTGAAACTAAAGATAGTGTAATGGAAATGATACAATTTATTATGTCTCAAAATCCAGATTATAAGGATCCTTATATAAGATTTTTAACTTCTGATTGTATTAATGCATATGGACCTAGACAGCCTAGTTGTAGTAAAGGTGTTTTTGAACGTGTTTTTTTAATAAATAAATCTGTTCTAGTACCTTTGTGTAGTGATGATACTTCTTCATCAGCATCTTCATCAAGTAGTTGTAAACCAGTGTATAGAGAATTATTAGGTTGCTTTTATCCCGTTGTGGATCTTGATGCACTTTTTCATGAATGGTATGAAATTAATAATATGGAAGAAGGATCAAGAAGTCCATTAGCAAATGCTAGCGAAGAAGAGAGAAAAGAAGATTTTAGAAGGTTTGTTTTACATAAAGCGCCACGAGCAGATTCTACATCAATAAATAAATTTATTGCTAAATATGAAAATATATTTAAAACATTGATAACCGGAGGCAGAAGAAAGAGAAGAAATAGAAAAACTAAAAAAACTAAAAGAAAATCTTTGAACAAAGACAAAAGAAAATCTTTAAAAAAAGGTAAAAGAAAAACCAAAAGAAGATATTAAAATTTATTTCTATGATAAATATATATGCACCAAGAAGATATTACAGAACATTATGAACCAGGAGACAGAGTTACCGCACTTGTTGAAGACGAATGGAGACCAGGAATTATTGATTATATAGAAAGTTATACTGTTCGTAATAATGAGACAGGAAGACATCGTGATATATCGCCAGATGTTATAAGAGGAAATGACGGAGCTATAAGGATTGGTGATCAAATTGAATTTAGGCAAAGTCTTAGTAACAATAGTTGGGCGCCTGGAACAATAGTTGGTATAAATTATTGGATTAATATGACAGATTTTATTGGTGGTTTTTACGAGGTTTCACATATAGATATAAGACGACGAGTAGAAGAACAAGAACCAGAACTAGAACCAGAACCAGGAACTCAACCAATAGGTTCAGCATATGAAGTCCATAATGAGTTTGATACGTTTAAAGCAAATAAATGGGATACATTTATGAAAATTATAAATAGAACTACCGGAACAAATACTAATTTTAAAAATAGAAACGCTCCGTTTCAACCATTGATTGATTATGTTAATACTAGTGAGTCATTTAATGAAAATAAAGAGTCATTAACTCCAGAAGAAAAGGCGGAACTAATACGAAAGAAAGCTGACATAATACAAAAAATTAACAGAATATTTACTAGAATACAGGAATATAGCAGATATAATCAAAATATTGACAATATTATAGATTGCATTCAATATGTTCTTATGCAACCGCCTGATTTTATTGACGCTTATATTAACACATTTGTCGTAGATTGCTTTAAAGCATATACAACAGGAGACTCGGAATCATGTATTAAAGGAATATATGAGAGAGTCTATCTTGCGTTTAGAGATACAGTTTCAACGTTATGCTTAGATAAAATTCAAGGAACCGGTCCTGCGCCATTATGTAAACCTGACTACATAGAAATTTATGATTGTTTTTACGACACCATTCCACAATCAGTATTAAATGATTATTTAAAAGACTGGTATGAAAATGGTGGGCATGAGCGTCTTGGTAATTTAAGTGAGGAAGATAGAATTGAAGATTTTGTTGAATTTGTAAGAATAACAATGAATAATCCGGCAAGATTTGCTAAGGCTGAAGGGTCAATAAGAAGATATGCCAATAAAGAAATCAATGTATTATTTGGCGGAAGACTTAGTAGTCGTAAACTTAGAAAAACTGTAAAAAGAAGACAAAACAGTCGTAGTAGAAATAAAAAAACAGTTAAGAAGCGTAAAAATAAAATAATTAAGAAGCAAAGCGGCAGTAAAAAGCGACGCTTTTAAGAATATATATAATTATTATAAATATATTATATATATATATATGGAAAATAGAGGAGGCGTTTATAATCCTGGAGAACAAGTTGAACTTCAAATAAATGGTGTATGGAGACCAGCGCGAATTCAAGGAGTAGCAAATTATACAGTTAGAAATTCAATTACTCGAGGAGAAACAAATAAACCACCAAATCAGGTCTTTCCTGATAATGGAAATGCGAATAATAATGGAGCAAATACAAATATAATACCTGGAAGTCCAATTCGTTTTCAAGGACCTCATCGATGGATAGTGCTTCCTGGAATATTAGTTTCTAAAAATTATAATGTACAAATCGATGGTAGGACAGAAACTGTTCCACATACAAGAATAAGACGAGCACAAGCAGCTAATCAAAATGGCAATAATAGAGATGACGACGAAGAAGATGACGAAGAAGAAGATGACAATCATGACGATAATTATGCAGAAGGAGAACCAGTTGATGTGTTAGTGGAAGGCGTATGGAGACCTGGTAATATTGGTGACATAGTAAATTATACTGTTTTAAATACCGCAACAGGAAACAACATAACAATAGAAGAAGAAGAAAATATAAGAGGACTACAATGGAGAATAAATAGTCCACTTGAATTTAGACAAGGTGCTCAGTGGTTTCCTGGAACATTAACTTCTATAAATTATTCGGTTAATATGGAAGATGGTTTAAGAATCGCTTCAACTTTAAATATCAGACCTAGACAAGTAGTACTAGCACCAGCACCAGCAACCGTCATTTTTACTCGTGGTCAGCGTGTTGAAGTCAACGAAGATGGTGTATGGAGACCTGGTGTAGTAGGCATGTTAGATGATTTTACAGTTAGAAATACAGCGACTGGAAGAAATGTAAATAGACAAAATACACAGGTATTCCCTGTAACACCTTTAGTAGGAAATAGAGTATTTATGCCTGGAGATAGAGTTCAATTTGAAGACGGTAGGAGGTTGCTTCCTGGAACATTAGTTTCTAGAAACTATTATGTAACAATAGATAATGGTATGATTGAATCTGTTCCACATACAAGAATAAGACTAGCAGCAGGACAACCACAAGCAGCAGCACAAGCAGCAGCACGACCACAAGCAGTACCACGACCAGCAGCAGTAGCACAAGCAGCAGCACGACCACAACCAACAGGAGTAGCGTTTGAAATTCACAATGCTTTTCCAGAATTAAACTTTAACAAGTTTATGGATATTGTTAGAAAAGATAATAATGGTGCGTCTAATTTTAAAGATTCTACATATCCTCTTCAACCTTTAATTAATTATATTAATACTGATAAAAGTACAACAATAGTTGATACAGTAATTGAAAGAACTGGAGAAAGAATTCCAGAAAAAACTGATACTATACGTGATTTAAATGATAGAATTAAAGATCAAATAAATGCCTATTTATCAGCACACCCTGAAAATAGAGATAATGTAATGGAAATGATTCAATTTGTTATGTCTCAAGGTGTAGATTATAAAGATCCTTATATAAGATTTTTAGTTTTTGATTGTATGAATGCATATCGTAGAGATTCTAGAAATCCTAATAGTGGTGCTAGTTGCGCCAAAGGTATGTTTGAACGCGTATTTTTAACAAATAAATCTGTTATAATACCTTTATGTAGTGACGACACATCTTCAGCAGCATCTTCTTCATCAAGTACTTGTAAACCAGTGTATAGAGAATTATTGGGTTGTTTTTATCCTGATATGGATCTTAATGCACTTTTTGGTGAATGGTACGATATTAATAATTTAGAAGAAGGTTCAACAAGTCCATTAGCAAATGCTAGTGAAGAAGAGAGAAAAGAAGATTTCAGAAGATTTGTTTTACATAAAGTGCCACGAGCAGATCCTACAGAAATAAATAATTATATTCAGAAAAATGAAAATACATTTAAAACATTGTTAATTGGAGGAAGAAGAAAGCGAAAAAATAGAAAAACTAAGAGAAAATCTTTAAGAAAAGGCAAAGGAAAAGGCAAAAGAAAAACAAAAAGAAGATATTAAATTATATTTTTTTTTGCCATTATATATATATAATGGCAAATGTTATTACTAATGATAATATTAATACATTAGTTAGACAATATGTTGAAAATAGAAATAGTTTGCCAGCATGGTTACGAGGTATACCTATTGGTGACTGGGATGTTTCTCGTGTGACAATCATGAATGGAGTATTTTTAAGTCTTAACAATTTTAATGAACCGTTGAATAATTGGAATGTGTCTAATGTTACAGATATGCAACATATGTTTAATAATTGTAATAATTTTAATCAACCTTTAGATAACTGGAATGTATCTAATGTTACAAATATGTATTGTATGTTTTCTAGAAGTCACAATTTTAATCAACCTTTAGGAAACTGGAATGTATCTAATGTTACAAATATGCAAGCTATGTTTGCTCAATGTACAATTTTCAATCAACCTTTGGAAAACTGGAATGTATCTAATGTTACAGATATGCAATCTATGTTTGTTCGCTGTACAAATTTTAATCAACCTTTGGAAAACTGGAATGTATCTAGCGTTACAAATATGCGCTCATTGTTTTATATGTGTATAAATTTTAATCAACCTTTGGGAAACTGGAATGTATCTAGGGTTATAGATATGCAAAATATGTTTGCTGGATGTAGAAATTTTAATCAAGATTTAAGAAACTGGAATGTGTCTAGAGTTAGACATATAGGTCATATGTTTGAATCCTGTACAAGTTTAACTATAAATCCGAATTGGCTATTACGTTGGGATATTCAAGATTTTCACACTATGTTTTTAGGGACTCCTTTACAAGGAACCCTTCTACAACGAGCAGCAGCACCAGCAGCACAACCACGAGCACCACGACCAGCAGCACGACCAGCAGCACAACCAACAGCTGCACAGCGAGCAGCGCAACAGGAAGTTAGGCGTCAAGTACGAGAACATTGGGCACCACCACCACCACCACCACCACCACGACAATTACCACGCGGATTAGCATATGAAATTCATAATGCTTTTCCAGAATTAAACTTTAATAAATTTATGGATATTGTTAGAAGAGATAATAATGGCGCGTCTAATTTTAAAGATACTAGGTATCCTCTTCAACCTTTAATTACTTATATTAATACTGATACAACTACAACATTAGATGATACAGAAAAAACTGATACTATAAGTGATTTAAATGGTGAAATTAGAACACGTTTAAATATGTATTTATCAGAACATCCTGAAACTAAAGATAATGTAATGGAAATGACTCAATTTATTATGTCTCAAGGTCCCAATTATAAAGATCCTTATATAAGATTTTTAACTTATGATTGTATTAATGCATATGGACCTAGAAATCGTGCAGATGATCCTCAAGGTACTACAACCGCTAGTTGTACCAAAGGCATTTTTGAACGCGTGTTTTTAACGAATAAATCTGTTATAATACCTTTATGTAGTGATGATACATCTTCATCAGCATCTTCAACAGCATCTTCTTCATCAAGTAGTTGTAAACCAGTGTATAGAGAATTATTGGGTTGTTTTTATCCCGATATGGATCTTAATGCTCTTTTTAGTGAATGGTATGCTATTAATAATTTGGAAGAAGGATCAATAAGTCCATTAGCAAATGCTAGTGAAGAGGAGAGAAAAGAAGATTTCAGAAGATTTGTTTTACATAAAGTACCACGAGCAGATCCTACAGAAATAAATAATTATATTCAGAGAAATGAAAATACATTTAAAACATTATTAATTGGAGGAAGAAGAAAGCGAAAAAATAGAAAAACAAAAAGAAAATCTTTAAGAAAAGGCAAAGGAAAAGGCAAAAGAAAAACTAAAAGAAGATATTAAAAATATTACTAATAAAGGTATTTAATTTATAAACTAACGTCCATAATATAATATTTACTTTTCTTTGTAATTTTACATGATTTAACTGTGAATTTAAGTCCTCTTGGTAACAATATTTCTGATTCACGATTATTCCAAGTATTTAGGTCAATATAAGGAATATTTGGCGCT
>Ga0255209_1000131_pt1 | contig 33141 bp, 34 predicted proteins | sample Miss_Miss_RepC_8_FD_183026 | JGI IMG/M metagenome (GOLD analysis project Ga0255209, IMG submission 183026) | Freshwater microbial communities from Mississippi River, Louisiana, United States - Miss_Miss_RepC_8d | ecosystem: Environmental > Aquatic > Freshwater > River | place: USA: Louisiana...
TCGTTCCATTGGAGGATAGAACAGTGATTTCTACGGGGCTGTATTGTTGCGCAGGTGTAAACGCGCGAAATGTGGCACCATCGTCTGTAGAGTATTCGTAGTTACTTACATTACCACTTTGGGTGAATAATATATACGCGGCTTGATTGCCTCCAACACCTGACAATCCGGTTGGCGCCAATACAAGAGGTTCGACCAACCATTTGGCGTAAAGTATTGTATTCGCATTGATGGTAAACGTGTTTCCTTGTGAATAGGATGTTCCTAATCCATCCGCAGCAGTATTCCATCCATTAAAAATGAACCCAGACTTTGCAAATACAGGAGAACCAGTATTCCCTAAAATTTTTACAGTAGAACCGGCGATATACGGTGAAGAACCGTCCGTTGGCGCGTTTCCGCTGGTGTTGGTGTTTCCGTCATATGTAACGGTATATGATGATGGAGGCGTTATGATATCTGTGATTTTCAACCAATTATACGCTCTTCTGTCTCTAGCGAGACCCGACCGTCTTCTTCCAGGCATTTAAGGAATGTGTATACTATATTATATCATATAAATTTCATAATAATTTCATAATAATTTCATAATAATTTCATAATAATGTTGTAAAACCGCGACCCCCGGCATTATCGGCGCGTATGTTTGTTTGTAAAAGTTCCGGTTCGGAACATTTGTATTTCATTTTGTTAATGACAAAACACCGGAAAATATTCCGTTGAAAATGGATGAATTCAAAAAGTTCAAATTCCAAATGTTCGGTGGTATAATTTCTGAAAAGATTCTGTCCGAAAATATTCCGTTTAAAATGCATCCCCCAAAAATGGGGAATTTGTTAGATTGAAAAGTTGATATAGGGTTTTGGGGGGATGCCTATAGCGTTTGGCGTAGGATGCACTTCCACTGGCAGATATACGTCCTTACCATAATATGGTATGGTGATATGTATATGATGAAAGTTATGGTGTGGGCGTGGAGATATGTTCGGAGATTTGTATCCTGTCCAAAAAATGTCCATTTTGCCGTTTGCGCGGGAGACTTTTAAAACACAAAATGCGAAAACCCGAAAAAACGGGTTTGTGACTGAAATGCTCTTATTTGTGGTTTTTAGGCGAAAAACCTGAGACTGATAATTTTTAGGCATAAACGGCGTGGACGGTTGTAGACCCTCCGCCGAACGTGCCAAAAATGGACAAAAATGGACAAGGATACGTTTAGCCAGTTTTTTGTCTAGGTCTATGATATACCCCTCATTTTGATGAACCATTCGCGTATATATAGTTGTGAACCTTGCAATTTCATAACTACTTGTAAACGTGATTATCAACGTCATATATTGACACAGAAGCATAAGGATGGTGGTGGAAGTGTTAATACGCCTATAAAAACATCGGATGGTTATTCGTGTCCAACTTGTCAAAAAATATTCAAGTCTCGCACTAGTGTTTATAAGCATAGTCCTTTATGTAAGTCGGTTGTTACATCTTCTTCGCCGTCTCCGCCTCCGCCTCCGCCTCCTCCGCCTCCTCCGCCTCCTCCGCCTCCTCCGCCAAGAGCGTCGGCATCGTCTTCTATACCGCCACCAACCGGAACTACTGAACCACAACTATCAGAGGATTTTGCAAAAAGTTTTATGAGTATGATGTTGCTATTTTTTCAGCAAAACACCGAATTTCAAAACAAAATGATAGAAATATGTAAAAATGGCGGAATATCAAACAGCCATAATACCAACAGCAATAACACAAATACCATCACGAATAGTAACAATCATAACAACACATTCAATATGAATATGTTTCTGAATGAACAATGTAAAGATGCAATGAATATGAAGGACTTTGTGAATTCTATTCAATTGAACGTGACGGACCTAGAAAATGTGGGTCGTTTGGGATATGTGGAAGGAATGTCAAATATCCTCATAGACAACTTGCAAAAGACCGATGTATACAAACGTCCGGTTCATTGCAGTGACGTAAAGCGCGAGACCTTATACGTGAAGGATAATAATGAATGGGAACGGGATGGTCCAAATCATCCGAAAATGGTGAATGCTGTCCTTGCAGTGGAACACAAAAATGTAGCGTTGGTAAGTGAATGGGCGAAAGCCAATCCGCGATGTATGAATAGCAACACACGAGAGAATGAACAGTATATGAAACTTTCCAGAGCGGTAACGGACGGAGAGAAAGAAGGGAATATCGCCAAGGTAATAAAGAAAGTAGCAAAGAATGTGGTGGTTGAAAAGGAATGACATTCCAGTATAAATATTATATCGTGTTTATCATAAAGAGGATAACTATGCCCGAATCTCTCGTAATATACAATTGTGAAACGTGTATGTTTCTAACAAGGAATAAAAAAGATTATACGCGTCATCTGAAAACACGCAAGCATATACATTTGTCGCTAGAATCCGCACATGCAACAACACCACAGCAGCAGCAGCAGCAGCAGCCACACGTATGTGTCAAATGTAATAAAGAATTCAAATCCCGGACTTCAGTATACTCACATATCAAGAAGTGTATTGCGAATTCTTCTTCTGTTCCAGTAACAGAAACAATACAACACCCGTCAGCTGAAAAACTTACTACGGAACAAATTCAATATATTCTTATAGAAAATAAAATACTCAAGGATCTTCTCAAGAATGTGATTCAAGAACAACGATATAAACCAGTCAAATAGAAATTTGAATGCAATATCGCCATTGAATAGTAAATAATATATAAACCCATATCAATGATGTATATTACAACTTAGCAGCTATCTCTCCTTGACTCCGCTATCGCTCCTTGACTCCGCTATCGCTCCTTGACTCCGCTATCGCTCCTTGACTCCGCTATCGCTCCGTATGCTTCATATTGAATATCTCCTTCCCATCATCGCCTTTTGGCACACTATAACTAACCAGGTCGGCAAATACAAAAAGGACCACGCCGTTGCAAATAATATCGTTTGTGCGATTCATTCGCTTGTATTCAGTCTTCATTATAACTACAACTACAATCTGAACTACGCAATCCACGCCAGTTTCGGATACTATATTTATGATTTATTCTATATATTTCAATGTATTCGGGTGACGTCGACGTCGTCAGTGAATATTCAAGCTATCAAACAACGTGCCGTTTATATCGTGCACCATATCATCGGACTTTTTTTATTATACGATACTCTTACGACTCATAATATAGGTCCTCTACTAAAATCATATTACTTACTAGAATCATCTAATTTATTGTTATACGTATCCTATCACTTACATAAAGAATACCGCGAACATAAAACCATGATTTCATTTTCCGAATTCATTCAACTTTTGTGGTATTCGTATTTTCGCGTCTACTTGTTTTCCATTTGTCTCTATGAGAATCAACAACGGTTTTTTGAATTCCCTCGTATGGGTCAAATTTTTATTGCAGTCATATACTTGATGGGAATTGTCTGGACGTGTAATTTAATGAAACGGAATATTTCAAATTATTTGGCGATGATATCATAACGCAATTGTTCGTAATAAATGATATATAAATAATTATTACTCTATATATCATAATCCGTCGCTATCGCTCCTTGACTCCGCTATCGCTCCTTGACTCCGCAGCTATCGCTCCTTGACTCCGCTATCGCTCCTTGACTCCGCTATCGCTCCTTGACTCCGCTATCGCTCCTTGACTTCGCTATCGCTCCTTGACTCCGCTATCGCTCCTTGACTCCGCTATCGCTCCTTGACTCCGCTATCGCTCCTTGACTTCGCTATCGCTCCTTGACTCCGCTATCGCTCCTTGACTCCGCTATCGCTCCGTATGCTTCATATTGAATATCTCCTTCCCATCATCGCCTTTTGGCACACCATTACCACTGAAATCCAAAAACACAAACAACACGCGGGTATTGTTAATAACACGGTTAGTGCTATTCACTGTGCTCTCTACATTTTTCAGTATCATTATAATCACTATGACGAACTAGCGATGAATTATACAGTCCACGTTAGTATCGGATATTTTATCTATGATTTGATATGTATTTTGTATTTTATCTATAATGCAATCATAAACCGACAAAACCCTTCCCGTAACAATGTCGTATATGTATTTCATCACATTATCGGCTTGTATCTATTGAACGACATACTCACGAGTATATACGCTGACATATTATTACACGCATACTATTTAGCCGAAATTTCTAATTTCACATTGTATACGTCTTACCATTTACGAAAAGAATATCCGAATCATAAAACAATTACTATTGTCTTTGACGTTTTTCAACTCATCTGGTATTCGTATTTTCGTATCATCAAAATTTCACTCTTACTTTATGACAACGCACACCATTTTTTTGAATATACACTCGCAGGACAGTCGTATCTTATCATATTACACGCATTGGGAATTATCTGGACGTGCGCATTGATTAAAAAGAATATCGTGAATTTCGCGAATCTCAGTTCAAACGATTATAAATCCAAAGATGATGCGGATGTTCTCGCTGCTACCGCCTCAACAAAATACTCTTCAGCAGGATGAAGAAGGGCCCCCGCGCCACTTTTACATTCAATCTCTCGGACAATGTCGCATAAGGTCTCTGTATCAGCAACGCGGATATACGCGTCTATTTCTTTTCTCGTTGGATTCTCATTATGATTATCGGTCGCGTCAGCACGAGTAGATGATGAAATGAGCCGAACCATCTCGTTAAATACGGGTGTGTATAGATGTAATATAAACGCGATGCGGGTTTATATCACATTGATGTATTCGCATAGAAAAATTATGAATAAAAATACTTCCACAAATAGTGTAAAATATAATAAAGCTATAATCAGTTATGTACTATATTCATTCCATAATGCAGACACAAAGACACAAAGACACAAACACACCACTCACCCTCCCACTCCCACTCCCAAACGCACACTTCATCTGGTATTGCGCGTGGCTAGCTCTCCCCTCGGCCATTTATGCATATTCTAACCCCGCGTCAACCCATCTCGCTATCATCCCTGCCTCTGTATGGGCAACATCACTTCTTTACTGGCGCAACCCTGTTCGGCATTCGTGGCGCCGGACTCTAGATATTGCCGCCGTGCTTGCTGGTCTATCATACAATACGTATTACGCATTCCAATATATTCGGCACATATCACCAATACATTTCGGCCTATACACAGCGCTTATCAGCACCAGTGGAATGTCATATTTATTAGGAGTTTATCTAATGCATCGCGGAGACATCTGGCCCGCAACTTATGCACACGCAAATGTTCACTTTCTGGGAAATATAGCGAATATGGTTTTGTATCACAGTAAATAGACATAAAAATATACATAAAAAGTAATAATAGAAAGACGACAACAATGAATACTCGTCTCTCAAAATGGGCCGCTGATATCCGGAAAATTCGCCAAAATATAACCAGCGATGGAGCGGTCAAACCTCGCGCATTTCAGCATCTTCGTAGAATTATAACTTGTAACAACGTTTTATTTTATACAGGATTCTTTTTTTCATTTTTAGATGCATCGTATATACTTCCGTGGATAATGATGGGGCTTTCTATGAGTTCACATTGGACAACGGTTTCACACCACGTGTGTCACGGTGGATATACTGTTGATGCCAATGCAGATGAACATAATACAGCTACCGCTACCGCGTCACATGTGTCAGTATGCCATACATACAATCGTTTCACTTATGGTGTAAAATTGCACCGCCGTTTTAAAGATTGGATAGACTATATTTTACCAGAAGCGTGGCATTGCGAACACAATATTCAGCATCATTATAAATTAAACGAGGATACTGACCCCGACAATGTCCAAAAGAATCTCGCCATCATTCGGACAATGAACGTCCCGCGCATCGTAAAATATGCATTCATTATATCTTTAGCACTTACGTGGCGGTTAATCTATTACTCACCCAATTCGTATAAATATTACAAGGCGATGAAACTGAAATACGCGATGAAGCCAGAAGATTATAAACAGATGACGCTTGTGGGTGCGATTACAAACTACTGGCCATCGTGGATAAGTCGCACTGAATATTTCACCATCGTATTATTACCACTCTTCCTTTATCGCGCGATATGTTTCGCACCGATTTATATCATCCACTTATATTTTCCCGCCATTTTCACCACGAACCATTTACATAATATTGTTGTGAATTACATTTTCGCAGACTTATTTTGTAATGTTCACACATTTGTGATTATTCTGCCAAACCACGCGGGACGCGATATGTATGTATACCGAACACCGGTAACTGCAAAAAGCGACGAATGGTTTCTTCGTCAGTGTATTTCATCCGCGAATTATACCTCTGGAAATAACACGAGTGATTATTTACAAGGATGGTTGAATTATCAAATTGAACACCATTTATTTCCGGATTTATCGGCATATGAATATCAACTGATACATCATCAAGTGAGAGATGTATGCCACAAATACGGTGTTCCTTATGTATGCGAAAATGTTTTTGTCCGGTTATGGAAGACGGTGAAAATAATGACGGGAGAGGAGAATATTCCGTATTATGAGGGGAGTGAGTTGGAACAGATGATGGTTATGAATGAACAATAATGATGAATCTATATTGTAATAAAATAATGTATGATTACTGTTTTTCAAATAATATATATTGTAATGTTTCATGCGTCATCCATTTTCCATTTTTATATTGCGGTGTAAATTGAACACTCCAAGGAAGTAAATAATAAAATTTACTTGGCTGATAGCATATATAACTATGAATATAGTAAGGTGCCGCAATTGTTTTGAATAATGCATGCATAAATCCGGACATTGAAAATGTATTTTCACATTTGTTATTTTTTCTACACCGATAATAACTCATATATAACATAGTAGTAATGAAATAGTCATTTGTTCTCTCTTCTTGATAGATTGTTTTTAGTCCGGCCTTTTCAGCATACTTTAAAAATCCATCTATACCGTCAGGATAATACCCATCATTACCGCTCCACAAAAAATATAATCGTATACGGTCATATAACGATAATTCTCCAAAATTGTCATTCGTATGAATACACGTTATAAAATAATGACCTTTTTCATTAAGGACGCTATTTATTATTTTACATAAATCGGTATATTTATTTGGGTTTTCTCCACTACATAACGCATATTCAATATTACCACATTGTAACACTAAGTCATACTTTCCAATAATTTCTGGTGTAATATCCCAATAGTTCATATGATATGCTTTGAATCCTTGTGATTTTACAAGTTCAACTTGTTTTTCTGAAATGCTTACGCCTACAACATCAATGTCGTAATGTTTTTTGATATAACGCATAAAGTCTCCTTCCCCGAACCCGATTTCTAATATTTTCATACCCGGTTTTACTTTACAAATATTACATATTAATTTAAATTTTTCATCGTCGGTTATCTCTTTTATTTTGTCCGTATGCTTCTTTCCATTAAGGTCTACAAAATAAGGCAATTTTTTATCATATGCGTCATCGTATACTTGTTTAGTCCAGTCTAATATTTTTTTTAAATTTTCAGATGAATGGTCTTTCGTATCAATTCCAAAAATGTTGTCACAATTTCCTTCTGTTAGATTTGTATATATAGAATCATTTTCTATACTTAATTCGTGGAAATAATCACTATACAAATATTCGGTTGCTATATATTTTTCAATATGAAACCCATTCCACTTTGCAACTTCTATCAATATTTCTAACAATAATGGTATGCTTAAATATACAGCTTTTTTAGTTAACGCATACAAATAAATACATATGCCAATGCTTATATTTCTTATCAATGCGCGAACCGAAAACTTTTTAGTATTTGTAAACAAATAGGTTACAACAATTTGGATTAGAATAATTATAACAATAATTATAACTAATGTAGAATTTATGTTATAATATTTTTGATTCATTGTATCGTATTATATATATATACAAAAATGTGCTATAGCGTTGAATCCTCCGCAAAAAACACATTATACGCGCTCGTCGCAATTATTGTCTTATTCCATTCCGGCGTCCCGCATTTCAAATGGTTAGGTGTTATTTTGATTAGTTGGTGTAGTATGCAATTCACAGAACTTTTACTTTGGCTAACCAATCCGCGAAAAGGATGCACCCCCGCGAATAAACTCATCACAATGACACTGGTCCCATTTATATTATGTTTACAGGGAGTTGCGCCCGCAGTCGGTTCTTTTTTCGTGAAACCGTGGTCTCAATGTAGCCAGAACCGTCGTCTTTTTATTGTTGCGTATTCGGTTATAACCGTGATTTTGGCCTTGATTTATATGTATGGAAATCCGGTTAAATATTGCACCACCGTCACCCCGAAAGGGCATCTTGACTGGTTTATGTCAGAATGGAAGACAGTAGAACTCGGTATCCCGCGATTATTCGCATTCACAGTGTGGCAACTCATTATCATATTCCCGTTCATATGGTTATGGGATGTTTCTTATAAGGCAGTCATCGCGTTTTGTATAGCACCATTGATTGGTTATTTTTACGGGTTTACGAGAGATTCAAGTGGTAGTATTTGGTGCCATTATGCGAGTTTTACTTCCATTGTTGCACTGATAATGTACGGATTGTATCGGTATAAACTCTATAATATTTTAGTGTAATTCTCTCGTTTGCTGATTCGTTCGTTCGTTCGTTCGTTCGTTTTCCTTTATTCTATTCCAAATTCATAGAATAGAATAAAATAAAATAAAATAAAATAAAATTATCAAGAAAATGACACCAGACACTCTTCTCGCGCTAATGTTTGCATCGTATACACTTCCTATCGCGTTTGTGTATTGTAAATATCGTTCTGCGACCGCCGGCACCCGTAGTATATCTAGCATCATAACAAGTGATGAACCGTTCCTATCTATAATGAATAATACCCCCCCCCCTTCATTGCACGATACCGTCACTATCCGCGATTCAAACAAGACACTTTCTTACTGCGTGTATGCTCCTAATGGCGGGATTCACGATCGCGTATGAATATCAACGTTGTATGTGTAACCTTGATTCGTCATTGTGGTCTCTCATCGCCATTATCATTCTTCTCATCGGGATTTTCGGTGTTATTTTGATTTCAGAAGATAATCCAATCCATTATATTTTCGCTGCTGCGGTATTTTTTGCGATGCTCGCATTTATGACGGGGCATACATATTATGTCTCCTCCGTAACGAATGGTCATCTTATTTTATATTACGCGCAACTTCTTTTTATGACCATAACAGTGATTGGATTATTTCAGGGCACGTCTATCTTCATCGCTGAAGCATTATTTATTTTGAATTTTGCTGTTTTTTACGTGTATCTTCATTTTCATACAATAGCGCCCGTGTTCGTCCCTGCGCCAGCCGCTGATTCGTCATCCGCATCGTCACCTTCGTCACCAATTAACCATTGATGTTGATGCGGATGCGGATGCGGATGTAGCGACAATGACGGTAATTCAATTTCCATACTCATACCTATTACCCGGTAGCGATAATCCTGAATATACTGAAACAATAACACCCCGCCGGAAAGCCCCAAAAACACCAGTGACAATCCAATGACCGCATCAAAAGGTTCATTGAAACATAAAAACGAATAGGTGAGTTGAATCACGCGGCGAACGAGGTCTAGACCACCAAGCAGGATGTTTGCCGGAATCGCAGAATCTTTATTATTCAAGATATATATTTTGTTAAACATATACAGCTGAAGTCCTACTGCGATAAAGAAATACATTATCATTGCAGACACTGTAATTGGCGGACTATATTCCACCGTATACAACACTGTCCAAGGAATTGCAATGACAAAGTATGTCGTCTGAAATACGATTTGAAAGTCTATATTTGTCATCACTCCACTATGGCGCTTCATCGCGTATTCAATGACGTTATTATATGTTGAATTCAAAAAACACGATATGATTATAATAACGGTGTCCGTTCCGGTTCCCACACTCGCGTAGTAGGTTATATACTGCCCCACGGCAAATGCGTGTGAAACGACCAGTAATCCACAACCAGCATAGTAGAGTCGCGAAACCGGTTTATTCAGTAAATACTTGAACCACGGAATATTGAATAAAATAAAACCAGAACGCAATATTGTATAATAACTCAATGTTACTGTATTCAGTGCATAAAATATGAGGACGGTTTCCACAGTATAAAGCACTGCTGTTCCTATCGGATATTTCAGAATATACCGGCGTTCTGGTGCGAAATAGCCTTTGATGCGTGCCCAGTTTCGGATAAAAAAAATCCCATAAAATGGCGTAAACACTATGCTTAATAAAACATTGAACCACTGGTTTTTATAGTTGTATTGATTTGTGATATATTTCATACAGATGAGATACTCGGATAATGTAGCTACGAAGAATATGGAATTTAGGAGGAGGAGCCAGGTCATACAACAGACAACAGACAACAGACAAGAGACTGAGTATTATGTATATTTTATTCAATAATTGTGTCTATATCTGTATTTGTAAGCAACCATAACACGATATAAACCCATATCGTATATGATGTATACTACTGCTGCTACGCTACCGATGCCATCTTCATCCTCCGCCAACACGCGAAACCGATATAGCACTCCTGAGCGCACCGCCGCGCCTGATTGTCAGGATTGGACGCCGGTGACATTGAGCAAAACCCGTCCAGTCACCGCATCTGCCTCCGCCGCTCCTCGGACATTTGCATCTACAGGAGGAACGATGTCGGCATCAGCTATAGCTATTGCCAGCACTGCCGTAAACGACGACACCGTGAAGAAGACGAAATACATTGCGAAAGCCACCAGTGATACCATCCGTCAGACGCGATGTGACAAGAAACTCACCCAAAAAGAACTCGCGCAAAAATGTAATATGGACGTCTCTATTATCGCGGAGATTGAGCGCGGCGGGAATTGTGTCTACAATCCGACACACGTGAATAAAATCCAGTCAGTTCTCGGGGTGAAGATTCCGCGGGTGTAAATAAACCGTAATGAATACAATAAAATTGAACTGTAATAAACGTAAATTATGATAATTATAAACAGTCAAGAATGCCCACCACTACTAAAGCTTCCGCCTCCCCCGCCTCCACCGCCGCCACCCCCCGCACACCTACGATGACGCCAAGCACAATCCAGCGCCTGAATTATATCGGTTCCAAATACCAACTCCTTGGATGGCTAACTGATTTTATGAAAGATAAAACCGGTTTCACATCGTTCAAGGACAAAACCGTCGCGGACCTCTTCGCAGGGACGGGGGTCGTCTCTCACCACTTCCGATTACAAGGTGCGACAGTGTATACCAATGACGCTGAATTATATAGCGCAGTCATCGCACACGCATTTACGCGGTCATTTTATACACAGCGTGTCAAGAAGGTCATCGCCGAGATAAATGCTGCGCTCGCCACCGCCACCACCGAACCCCCTGGATTTGTCACGCGACACTATAGCCCCTATGAAGGCAATGAACGAATGTTCTTTACGGTTGAAAATGCGCGCAGGATTGACACGGTGCGTGTGATGTTAGAAACCGCCGCCGCCGCCGCCGCCGCTGGCCTAACCCACGACGAGTATCAGTTTATCCTGGCGTCTATTATTATCAGTGCTGACGCAGTGAGTAATGTTCCTGCAGTATACGGTTGTTATCTCAAGAACTTCAAATCAAAGGCATTGAAACCGTTTATTCTGACACCGATACATACAATTCCCGAACCTTCGGTTTCCGCCGCCACGTCCGCGTCTGCGGCATTTCACACCGACGTCATCGCTAATCCCGAATTCCTGTCGTCCACGCTCCCTCCTGTGGATATTGCCTACCTTGACCCCCCTTATAATGAGCGCCAATATTCTAAGAACTATTTCCCCCTGAATATCATCGCGAAGACTCCAGCTGAACTCGCCGCTACCGAGACCGCGACACCATTAAAAGGGAAAACCGGTATTCCGGCGGACTGCTTTCTCTCTGCATTTTGCCGAAAAGGCGCCGCAGCAGAAACGGCGTTTGATACTTTGATTCGCGGCCTCCGCGCCAAATGGGTGTTCTTGTCGTATAGCAGCGAAAGCATCGTGTCTAAGGAGAAAATGATGGAAATTCTCTCGAGATATGGAACAGTATCTGTCATTGAACGCGAATACAAGCGATTCAAATCGTTTGAGTATAATGAAGACAAGGCGGTCAATGAATATCTCTTCTGTCTGGAAAAAAAATGGATTACGACCCCTCGTCGCTCTGCCTCGCTTATTACAAATCCGTCACCTTGAAATGTCCTGCGAAGAGCGATAGCACCTTGTCAATTGTCCACCGAATCGCCATATTTTGCCGGCTTTTGGTATGAAACTGGAATTCCAGAATCGTTTCTTCTTTTGCACCAGCACCACTGGCACTTCCTGGCGACGCAACGACCCGAAGACTGGTTGAATTCGTCCATTTGTCGTAAGGCCGCGACCACGAATACTGAAACGATGACCAGTCAGGCTGAGAAGCCGTCGCCGTCGCCGTCGCCGTCGCCGTATCACAAACGACCGGCGTAATGAAGCGAATCTGGTCAGTGTCGCGCACATAATAGACCATCGGCGAATCAAAAGTGTAACGCCATAATATTGGCATAATTGTCATAATATTTTCTTGGATGTATTTTTTCATTGTAGCTGGGTCGGGGGCGGTCTCACCGCTGGCACCGCTGGCACCGCTCACGCAGCACTCATCCCAGAACTTTTGGGGAGTCGCCTGTCCCACTACCTGCGGCGCCACCTTGCCGCCCTTTTTCTTGTTGCTTTTGGCCGACAAGTGAAGAACCTTACCGTTCTCCTCTTCCGCAACCAGTGCGGTAAAATCGTATCGCGCCCCTTTACTCGCTGTATGCTTGCACATTGGGAACAAATTGTCAGTCACGAGACGCTTCAGGCGTGGCGTCAATTTGTCCACTTCGGTTTGGCAGTATTGAAACGGCCCATCATAGGGTATGCCGTAGGCATCGCAAATCGCTTTCTCAAATATCTTACCGGTGTCTTCTGTCTTGAGTGTCTTCGGTATCATCTCCTGAATCGCAGTCGTTGCTGCAATGGCGTCGTTGTTATCGTCGTGTTCGTTCGTATTCATCCTGCTGTAATTTACAAGAATCCTTGAAAAATATTTCAATTTTTTGAGTTCCCGTATGAAAATTGTAATCATCAATATTCTTGAATAACCAACTTAAATATTTGATATTCTATTATACATACATATAACACAACAAACAGCATCGTTCAATGGGTGGAAACAAACAGAAGAAGGCAAACAAGCATAAAAGCAAAGGTAGTAGCGGCGCAAAGAGCAATGCATCAAAACCAGTCACCATCGCTGATATTTCGCCAGAGTTTCAGACCATTATTCTGGACTTCCTGCGTGATATTGACTGCTCCTTCCCAGAGTATCGCGAAACACTCTCTCGGTATTTAGGATACTCGCACGAGATGAAACCGATGCCGGATGAGTTGTATATTGAATTATATACGCACTGTCGGGATGTATATCCTGTGCGTTTTTTTGATATTTTGTATAAGAACGAATCAATGTTTGCATATCATACGGCACAAGATGGGACAGAACAAAGCACAATGAGCAGTGAGAGTGGAGCCATCTCTGGCGAAACGAACGACGCGACTGCCGCGGAAAAAGCACAGGTGATCAACTTTCTTCCAGACGTTGATTTCCGAGAGATTTGGGCGACGGAAGATATCACCGACAATACCAAAGACATTATTTGGAAGTATCTTCAACTCATACTCTTTTCTATTGTGAACAATCTCTCAGATATGGGTTCTTTCGGAGACACAGCTAAACTCTTTGAAGCGATTGATGACAGTGAGTTGAAGAATAAATTGGAGGAGGTGATTGGCGAGATGGGAACAATGTTTGGCAATGCGGAAGCGGCAGCAGCAGCAGCAGCGGGTGATAAAGGAACAGAGGAAGGCCTTGATGAGACATTTAAAAAGGCGAGCGAGTTTATGAATGAAGCGTTCTCAGGCGCAGCAGGAGGTGCAACGGGACCGACATCACCTCCCAATATGCCTGACGCCAGTTCTATCCACGAACATCTCTCAGGTATCTTAAATGGTAAAATTGGTAAACTCGCCAAAGAAATTGCCGAAGAAACCGCTGCGGACCTGAACTTAGATATGGAAAATGAGACATCAATGAAAGGTGTTTTCCAACAACTGCTTAAAAATCCGGGAAAACTTTCGGGGATTATCAAAACGGTTGGTTCTAAACTGGACTCTAAATTGAAGTCAGGTGAACTGAAAGAGAGTGAGATTATGCAGGAAGCAAGCGAACTGATGTCAAAGATGAAGAGTATGCCGGGGATGAATAATTTGGCGAGTATGTTGAGCAAGATGGGAATGAATGTTCCCGGAGGAATGGGTGGTGGAACGAAAGTGAATTTTGGTGCAATGCAGTCGCAACTGAATCGGAATATGAAACAGGCACAGATGCGTGAGAGATTGCTGAAGAAAGTCCAGGATAAGCAGGCCGCCGCTGCTGCCGCTGCCGCTGCATCTGCACCTCTTCCGGTAAACGGAAAAACAACCGCGGTGTTTCAATCTGGAGAAAAGCCGGTAAAGACGCCACGAACCGCTGCTCCTGCAACTAACGCCGCATCCGCCGCCTCCGCCGCTCCTGCAACTAACGCCGCATCCGCCGCATCCGCTGCTCCTGCAACCACGCAACATTTGAAGCAAAAGAACGACTGAAATATGTAAGGGTTTGTTCGGGAACTGAGGATGCGGATGCGACGTTAGGAGCGGAGCAGTGGACGAACAAACAACAAATAAATCTAGACAGTATATAAGTATTAAAAGTATATAATTCTTATATATAGTAACCAGGTGATACATAATGACAAAAGATCAAGTATTCTGGATGGAAGAACCAGCAGTGCTTATGAATAAAGACTATATTCGCGAGATATGGCCGCAAAGCACGATGGAACCCCCCGCCAAACTCAATGCAATCACGCGGTTTGTCATTCTTGCCACTATTTTAGGATACCTCATCACATCATCATTCTCTCTCTTCATTTTGGGTGCCATTACTTTAGGAATTATTGTTATGATTTACAATTTCGTCCACAAAGGAAAGGCTGGGATGGAGGTGGAACAAGCAAAGAAAATCCTGAAAACAAAAGAAGGTTTCGCGAATAATATTGAAAAACCCGAAATGTATGAACTGATGCGCGACGAATTCACTGCACCGACACCAAAGAATCCATTGATGAATCCTCTTTTACCAGAAATAGGTGACGACGCAATGCGCAGAAATGCCGCGCCATCGTTTAATCCTGCAGTAGAGGCAGATATTAATGAATCTACCAAACGTTTCGTAAGTGGAAGTTTTGACACGAATGCAAGCAATGTAGTATATCAAGGCAGTAATGTGCCAGCCGAACCCCCGAATCATACCCCCGAAGAAACCTATGGAAAGTTATTCGGAACTTTAGGTGATAATGCCGTATTTGAATCATCAATGCGGCAATTTCATCCTGTAGCAAATACGCGTATTCCAAATGACCAAGATGCATTCGCGAAGTTTTGTTATGGGGATATGAAGTCGTGTAAAGAAGGAGACGAGTTCGCTTGCGGTCGTATTAATTCGCGGTTAGGAGCGGTGATTGGGCATTAATTCATTTACATATCTAATTTATATATATAATTTATTTATATACATAGATTACAAGGAATCGCATCATATTCATTTCGTCGTTCAATGGCATACGTTCACAGTTATACATTTGACAATATGTCGCGCATCGGTTGCGATACCGGCGATCTCTCGCAACGTAATGTCCAAAATCTCAACGCCGCCAATTACGCATTAAGCAACTTCTTTTCCACCGACTGTCAGATGGAACGTCCGATTCAATTTGCGACGAGCCAGCCCAACGTATTCTACAAGGGTGGACATCATACTGGATTTGGTGGATGCAATATAGACACCAACTCCGAACTGACAATTGGCAGCCTGAATACTCACGCCAAGTGTAAATTGAGTCTTTTGGAACGCCCATTTAAGACGGTCCCTTATTTAGGACGTGGTGCAGTAAATGTTGACTTTGAATCTAGGATGTTGCAGGGTGATATGAATACGAATAAGAAGAGCATCACCCAGTTATCAGAACAGTTGAACTCGGCGCATACTGACTACCCACTTCAAGAGGAGTTTAAGGCAACGATTAATAATCCGGCGAATTATGTTGAAGGTGCAGCAGTATCTGGTTGGATTCGCGGTGGTGTGCCATCGCGCGAATTGGTGCGTGACCAGGAATATCTCTTCAAGTAAAGTGATGTTGCGAGGCGTTACGAAATAGTATAAAGTCTTATCTCACATAATACTTTATAGAGTCCTGTTATGAATACGACAATGAACGATGATGTAAATAATACCGAGAACGTCGGTATTGTTGAACCTTATGAGTTGCCGATTACGGAGGCCACGGAGGCCACGGAGGCCACGGAGGCCACGGAGGTCACGGAGGCCACGGAGGCCACGGACACGATATCAGAGATTGATCTCTCAGGATACCAATATGAGATTGTCCCTACTTATAAAATGATTGAGGATTGCGACGACCAGGACACGCTGTTCCGAATCCAATTTCTTCAAGCATTTGGAATTACCGACGATGAATATCATCCCGATATTGTTTCTGCGGTGATTGACGACCTTTACGAGAGATATAACAATGTTCCAGGTATCCGAGAGATTTTACAGTCACACCCGCTGTATCATTCCAATGACGATAATCGTGAGATGATTTTCTGTATGATGTTTTCATTTCAGTTGTTTGATTTATTTCACACGTGTCTTCGTCACGCCAAACACGGTGAACCTATTCCACAATCACTACGCGATGAAATACTGGAAAGTTTCCGAACGTTGTTTTAGGCGAATTATAATCACAATAATACATAATAACTCCGGTTCGTATGGCATCTACCCGAAACAAGAATACGCGCACCGATTTCAAAATCGAGCAAAATTCCCAAAACCTCGCGCGGAATTACGTCGCGTTTGAAAATAGTTATGCAGGTAAGGCCTATGCTCCTGCCCTTGCCTATGAAAGTGTTGGCATTCTTCCTACCAAAATGTCCCGCGAACATTTTGCACGTAATTCTGTGGATATTGAATCCGCATTATTTGGTATTAATTCTACGAATTTAGTAGAACCACAAGCACCCGTCGTTCCCCAATTGAAGCAACTCCCCGAGGTGAAATTCTTCGATAGAATGGCGATGTTTCTGCCGGAACCACTGGTGGTGGAGAAGGCTGCGCGCCCGTTTCAACACGCGGAGGCGAAGTTGTGGTAAGGGGGGTGCGTCCCCCTACGACGCTGGCGTCGCTTCGCTCCGCGGGGGTGAAATTATTTTAATGTTGTGGGTATGTATAAGAAGCATACACTTAATCGCTGAAATGGACGAAATCATTTCTGCTAAGTTATTACCCAATGAGGATAAGGTCAAGCAATTATTTGAAAATGTTGTAGCTGCTATTAATACACATTCCCCAGATGAGATTAAATTATTCGATAGTTATAGTTATAAGACAGATGAAATAAAGACAAAGTTTAAAGATGTTACTGCTATATTCGTAGACTATTTTAAGGGGCTGAATCTTCAACAACCACTTGAAGCATATGAAATTAAGGCATTTCCGCGATTGTTTAATAAAAAACTAAAATCTATTGATACTACTATGGTAATAACCACTAAGTCAAAGGAACCGACTTTAGACTATATAGAAAACTTTATAACTAATGAAATAGCTAATGATAACGATATACTTGAAAAAATATCACAACCATCTGGAAAATTAGAAATGATGATAGATGGCACTGGACTCACGTCCAGAGGCAAGGGCAGCGGCGCTGGTGGCGGAAAGCGTCGCCCCCGCCGCAACTCCTCATCCTCCACCCGCCGCCTCCGTCGTGGCAAATCCACGTCTACCAAGAACTACCGTCGCCGTCGCCCCCACCGCCGCACCTCCCGAAAATAATATAAAACTATTTTCTCATTAGGTATCATAAAACGCTCTTTGATCCCCTCGCTCTCCGTTCGCTCGTATCCGATGCAAACTATCCGTATCCCTAACCCTAATCCGCGCACTTCCCCCGCTGGTGTTTCCGGTTCTTTCAATGCCAACAATCAAGGCTTTAGCGGAACTGGCCGCGTGACCGTAGGTGGTCCAAACCGAAATGTTTGGGCAGAAGGTCAAGTCAGTGGTGGCTGGTCAGGCCGCCCAAATGTCGGCGGAATGGTCGGTGGAACCATTCGGTTTTAGGATATTTACTAATGTAATACAATACAATGCAATGTAATAAATAATACAATAATATATTAGTTATTACACAATGAGAGTGAGTAAAATTAAAACTCGTCACACGAGATGTAAGAGCCGCCGGCATCAAAACACAAAGCGGCGCCGGCATCGTCATCGTCATTGTCACCGTCATCATCTGAAAACGAAACGCGGTGGAATGATGAACCGCGCAAGAATGTCGGCGATGCGTGTAAATTATTATCACAAGATAATTCCATTACTTACAGAATATCGTAATTATTTGCTTACAAAAGAAGCACCAAAAGCAAGTGATGGGCAGATTCATCCATACGGAGAGAAACACTATACGCTATTTGAAGGTATAGAAGTAGATAAAGGGACAAAGGAAAGTATAAAGAAGTTACAAAAGGAATTACTCGACCCGACAAATTTTGGAGAGAAATTATTCGGATTGTATACTAAAGTTACATCCGAACTAGAAAAAAAGAAGCAGGCCCTCAAAGGCCACGACGTATCGCAAATAAAACCGGGAACATTTCTTGAATCTTCAAAAACGAGCCCTTCAATTATACCCCCAGAATCATTTTTACAAATAAAATCATATGGAAGTCCGGCACAGCCATCACAGACACAGTCGTTTTTATATAGAGATACACCGAGTCAACTAAGGTATCCTCATTACAATACACCTTCTTCAAAATCGCATAATTATTCTACGACCTTGACAACCCCACCACGATTTAGATTAGATGAAAAAATACCGCATTCCGTCATTGCAAATCACGCAGACGGAGACGGATACGGAGACGCAGACACAGAATCAGACGCATATGAATTATCTATCAAGGGAACTAGATTGTTTCCTGACGACGATACCGACGCTACTCCGCCCCCTTCACCGTATAATAAATTCGGGTCTCCACCCCGTTTAGGAGTAAAATCAAAATCCACAAATGTTGTGACTCCAATAAAACCGCCTCGGTTTGATATTGGCTAAATCTAGGGTAATCGTGTATCTATCCTCGTATATGACCTTCCCCAATATTTATCCACACGGCCGACAAATATATCACCATTTGCCAATTGTCTCGGTGTTGGAATACTTGTATGTGTGACTTCTGTAATAAGGACCTTCTCACCGTCAGTTCCACCGTATCGCGTCCAGTATGTATACGGCGGGCTTTCCAGTATTTTTCCGTTGAATTTATGCTGACTTATATGCGAAATACGCAATTGTTGCAACGCCTCTGAGAACCACCCATAATACTCGGATGTTTCTTCGGGAAAGGGGGTGGATGTCGGTGTCCTCGGTGTCCTCGGTGTCGTCATCGTTCGGTCATTTGATAATAATAGTCATTATAATTATTATCAATCAATTTATTTCGGTCCTTCGGTTCTTCGTTATTCGTCTACGTCCAGACCCGCAAACTGGTTCTGCACTTTCACACTTCCTGTTGTTTTTGAACCTTTCATGTGTGCAAATAAATCACCGGATTTAGTTTCATTATGTTCCGACGGTGAAGTTGATGGAATTTGCACGGATAATGATGGAACCATTCTACCGCCACGGGAAGGTCTAGCGTTACGAAATCCATTTTTAGATTCATCCCCTCCAGAACGACTTCTCACAATTGTTTTTCCTTCACGTGATGGAAAGTTGCGTTCTTTTTGACTCGTCGTCTGTTCTGCATTATCATCCCCCGCGCCCGTCGATGCACCCGCACCCGCACCCGCACTTAAACACGCCAACTGCTGTGCAGCAGCCAACTGATTTACGTAATGTATCACTGTGTGCTTTGTAACAAATGAACCAGCATCCTTCATCGTAGCTAGATAAATGTCATAATGAAGCTTATACATATGCGTCTTCAACTCTCGGTCATATTCTTTCAATGGCTTTGTATCTTTCTTAACATAATGCGCGATATATGCGTCATACAAGCGCTGGGTATAATCGTGAAGACGGTCGCGAAATTGACGGAATGCACGAGAATGTTGCGGGTGATACTTTAAATATTCGTCAATTCCGTGATCTTTACGCAAGTGGAGATACTGTGCCATTAGTTTCTGTTCCATTCCTTTACGTTTTTTGACACTCTCATATCTTGGATTTCGTTTTTTATAGCAACAACCAGTATCCTTGTCTACAAAGACAACTCCAGGTAATGAAACACTTCGGGTTTCTAATGACGCATACATTTTACAATAATCCTCAACGGTGTGTGGAGTAAATGTAGCGGTGGCTTCCGTTGCCTCACCGTCATCAGGAATGCAAGACAATCCAACCGGCATATGAGAAACACTACCGCCAAAGTTCGCAGAGAAAATGTCGCGGTCAATGCGAACGACGTTGACACCAGATGACGATGCGTCAATTTCAGTAACACTATACACTGCAACCAAATACAATTTTGGAACAGTAATAACATTTACAATTTGATTTTTGGGGTGTTGGACAACAAGTGAATAACAGTATTGCGTTGGAAGTGAATTCAGACCACTTGGAAGCAAAGACAATATATCACAGATACGGCGTCGCAAAACCTCTTGGACATTTAATTTTTGGAAAGTCGCCGCCGCAGGTGCCTCAGTCGCAGACGCAGTCGCAGTTGCAGACGGCTCTGCATTATCCATCACAGCTTCTGCCTGTTCCTCTACGATATGGTCATATGAGACTTCACCAACACAACTCTTTGTGGCGAGATACCATTTTCCGTCGCTGCCACTGTCGCAGCTCCCTTTGTGCCAAAACAAATTCACCATAATTCCTTCCACCAATTCTTCTGCAGTAAGATGCCCAGTAACCGAATTTACTGGAAGTGATTTCATATCGTCAGTTAACTTCAACATCTTTCTAGGTGCAACGCAACACACACGTCCATTGCTATCAAATACTACAGAGCGAAACCGTCCTAGCGTATCGTATTGTTCCTCCGTAAGTTTAGCACGGTCGTATTTCAATGTGTAAAACGTCCCTGATGGAGTTTTAGAAAAGTGAAAAACGAATCCGCGTTCTGCACACCAGCTACGAAGGTCATTGACGCCATTACTGTCTCCTGCAGGTAGAGAAGCAATCTTATTTACAAGAGAAGAAAAATCGGGGAATTCAGAGTTCGTGAGTGAAAACATATTTGTTTCGGTGATTATAATATCATAAGAGTAATCTTTATATCAGTTTGGATTATTATAACAACATATAACAACATAAAATAGTAGATACATATACTAGTATATTGAAATGGACCCGCCGAATATCGTTCCAGAATACGAGACTAGTGATGTTGAACAAAACGTGCCTGAAGCATTCGCCGACGAACCAGAACCAGAACAAGAACAAGAATTCGGTTCATTATCTATTAAACTTGGTGATTTTATAAAGGTCATTGCTCCTACACAGCAAGAAATTCATAATCGTGTATTTTTAGTAGACTATATTTCATCTCGTAAAATCAAACTCATTGATATTGAATCTTATGATGTAACTGTTTTAAAAATGGATGCTACCGGTAATCTTACAAATGAAAGTATTACGTCCATTGAACTTATGAGTCGTCCGGAAGAAAGAGGATATGCGAGGCAAAATAATTTAGTCGTATCAACGTGGGTAGATATTCGGTTCGGTGGAGATATGCCAACCATCATTACTGGTATGATTACCAATTTGGAAGAGGATATGATTGAAATCAGAACGTATCCGGAGGATGAAATGATTTACATTAATTTCGCATATATGGGAATTCCAGAGAATTTACCAATTGAAGAGATTAAGATTCGTGCACCTCCATCGGCATTTGGTTCTGCTCAGGAGACTGGACTCGGAGCTGAAGCAGGAACCGAAACAGAAGCCGGTTTTCTAACAATGGGAATGGATGCAGTGGAACCGGGATTGTCGCCACTTGAAGAACGTCGCCGCCAGCGGCAAATGGCGAGAACTAGTGAGAAAGCAGGTGAAGATGCGACAGAGCAACCTATTGGAGAATCTGAACATACTGTGCTTGCATCCTCCTCCACCGCCGCTGCCGCTTCCGCCGCCGCTGCCGCGTCAGTCCCACGAACTGCGTTACGAGAGAAATTACAATCTATTCTTATTGATGCTGACCAAATTCAAGTGGGTGAAGAACTGGATGTTCTTGTTCAAACCGTTGACATCCCTGATGAAAATCGCCGATTCAATCTAGAAAAACAATGCGACGACCTTCTGGATACATTAATGTCAAACGTCCCGGCCATTGAAAAAACACGAAGTGTGCTTTCCAATATACAGAGAATGGTGATTCGGTTTCGTGAACTCCGCCATCAATTCTCTCGGTTTGATGCAAATGGAAACCCAGGTATTCCACCGGCGAAAAGCGCGTTATTTCGTCCTCTCGTGGAATCATTGATGAAAATGGACCACGCACTTCGCTGGATTATTCCGATTGTTAAGTCAAGAAAGGTCATCTATGATATTCCGATTGACGAGAGAACTGCTGCCGAGATGGATATTGAACCACGGTTGATTCAAGAAGAACGAGAGACTGAAAATGAACTACAGCGTCAGTGGTATGATGGTTCATTGACTTATGCGCAATATATGACAAATCTCTCGGCGCGTCATTTCACACCGAATGCAGAACCGCGTTATACCTATGATATCATTCATAGTCGCCAAGTCGCGGAAAACATAACCGCCGTCATCAACAATTTGGATGATTTTTATTCATCTGTTGTGAATCAGGAGGAAGTGAAGCGCCGGCGTTTCGTTATTCAAAAATATAATATGGGTCTTTCAAAGGTGCGACCCGCTATGACTGGTGTAGATACTACTGGAGCTACCGCTGCCACCGCTGCCACCGCTGCTATTTTGAAACGCACAACCGAGTTCACAAATCTTACTCCAAATGACCGAATGAATATATCCGGTTTTATGACATTTCCAGAACCAGTGATGTATTATTCGCGTATAACACTTCCAAGCATTAATATTTTGGATAAAACCGACCTCAATACTAAACACGTGCATTATTGGGATATGTTGCGTCAAACAATGTCGTTGACAACCCACGACATCACGGACCTGACTACACCATTGGATTTAAACGCGCACAGTATGCTGAATGAAATCAAACAATTTGTTTTAGAGCCGGAAACTGCTGCCACTTCTGCTCCGATGAATGAACGCGATAAATACCGAAAATTTCTGGAAGTGATACTACCGAAAACTCGTAATATATTTGAAATGATGCGCCAATATATTCACGGGCGTCTTACATTACAAGATGTTCTCGCATTTATAGAACCATTTTTGGTGTATCAGGAAGATTTAAATGTGAAGCAGTATGATGAAATCGTCGGATTTTTGTATGAACGTGTTTTGGAATATAAACGAAACTATGCCACCAATTATAGGAAATTTGGGCGTTTGCGCGCATTCCATTACAATGTGCGGTATATGGGCGTGTCAATGATATACAAACTGATTGCTACTGGAAAAATGATGGATGCTGACGTATTCAAGGCGTATGGATTTCAAGATATTCAAGTTCGCTCTATTGAAAGTGGCATTGACGAGAGGCAACGCCAACAAGCGCGGGGTCGTGCATACGCAGCGGGGATGGCCGAACAAACCGAATACAATGATAGTCTTCTCTCATCATCGGAACTTCTCTCGCGTATGCTTGCTCTTGATTATGCAAAGTTATATATGGACGCGGTTGCGATCACCACGACCGAACTAATAACGCCATTTGATTTTAACCTTGTTCTTGGTGAACAAAGCCAACAGCTTCGGGATGCAGGTGCGATGCGAGGGGGTGCTCCTGGTGCGGCGGCGGTGGCAGCGGATGCGGCTGCGGCCGCCCCCAAACGTTTTGGACTCGTTCTTGCAAAAAACTACCCGAACGAAGAAGCTGTCCAAGAAGACAATGACAGTGACGCGCCTATCTTTTTTGACAAGAAATATGACACGACCGATTACGCGTTTATTGAATCTTACCGCGAACAACAAGAATCAATGAGTGAGACTGATTTCTCTATGTTTCTGGTAGACGAACTCATCAAGAATAAGAAGATGACCTATGAAGACGCGAAGAAAGAATCAGAAGCAATAATGGTGGGTCCTGGGATGCGACCAGTAAATGACGGTGATTATGCAGTCGTAGAAGTGGAAGAGTATACTGAGCCAGTAATCAATGTTACATCACGCCAAGGATTTCCATCCGAAGATGATGATATTGGAACGACTGAAACCAAGTTTCTTTATTTTAAACGTGATAATGGAAAATGGGTCCGTGATACAAGTATCCCCGCTATCGTGCCAAGCAACGACCGAAACTACTTTTGCAATGTAGACCGAGATTGTATTCCATTAGCAGTGGAAGCTGCACGAAATATGATGTCTCAAGTGAGTGAGGCCGGAATCGCGATGGCGAATGTCACAACCAAGGAAGGAACGGATGCAATCAAGAAGGCATTTCTAGATAAAATGAAGGCGGAGTTTGATGTCAAGTATCAAGTGACGCGAGAGAATTTTATGGAATTCGTGAATAAAAAATTTGAATATGATTTGAAAAACATTGCGCGTATTAGTGAAATACAGCATAAGGAATTCTATAAATATAATGACCGGAAATACAAGCTTGGATTTCAAGCCCCATCATCGGGTTCATCAAGTGATGGTGACCTTGAAGAACTAGCCGACGACGCAATTCTTTCGCCGATGGAGCCATTGAAAGACAAGATTATTGCCCAAACTGACTTTGTAAAGCGTCAACACGACCTTCTTCAGTTCATAACAAGTTTCACACGTAAAGCCAATGAAATTATGGACGAAGACCCGAATTGGTTATACTGTATCAAATCCAATGCGAAATTACTGCCGTCATTTTATGAAACCATTGCAATTGCATTTATCCAAGGTGGCGCCGGCGCGAATTCACTGTCCGTCGTGATTGACACGATTTGTAAAGAACGCGGGACCATCAGTGACGATGGAGAAGCGTGGGTGGATAAATATAGTGGCGCACTTATCAAAAAGATAGAACACGTCACCGAAGAGGGGTTTGATGAAGCGGGATTTCGTCTGGTGACGAGAGATATTATTGAAGCGGACCTGGGAGAAGGTATTTTAAATGTTGCCAAACCGGCGGCGGCGGGTGCGGCGGGGGCAGCGAGTGCAAAAGGAGTCGGAAGTCTCTTAGAAAAATACGACAGTCCAAATGCACGTATTATTAATAATATTATTACTACAATGACCGGTTATATGGGTATTGACCTTACCGCTGAACGAGAATTTATTATCCAAAATACACTTGCGCTTTTGGAGACATCCGTTCCATCGGAAGAGAAATACCGAGAGAAGTCCGAACGTATGTTCCGAGAGAAGGGCAAGCATCTTCCACCGTATAAAGAGACATTTTTTCAAACATTGCTTCTTCTCACACTTGCGTATCTTACCGTTGCAATTCAATGCACAATCCCCACCCCAAAAACGCGTAAGACACACGCAGGGTGTGTGCGGTCATTTACAGGTTATCCTCTTGACGGCGACGGCGATGTATCTGGTATGATGTATATCGCGTGTATTGCGTATAAGATAAAGACGAGTATAGAACCGTGGAATACCCTGAAATCATTTAAAAAAGAAGGCGATATTCTCGCGAAATTGAAAACACTTATTGACACGCTGATTATCACAAAACCGTTGATAAAAGAGAGACTTCAAATGAAACGCGACTATTTGAAACCAGGCGGGGCTGGAGGCGGTGAAGCGATTCCAGATGAATTATCCGTTTTACGTTGGTCCAATTTTATGCCGCCAATGAAATCTCTCGATAATATGCCAACCCCGCAAAATGTTGCATCGGATTTCACGAATCATCTCATCACGGATATGAAGCGCGGATATCACGGTCAACACGATAAACTCGCCGTTATTGAAAGCAAGTGCCAATATTTCAGTCTCTCTATTCAACAATTGATACATCACATTGTCAAAAACAGCAGCCCCTTATTGCTGAATATGGCAAACGACCCTTTCTTAGAAAATGCGTGTTGTAATGAACCGGTCGACCGTCGCAGTAAACGCGTGATTGACTATTTTATGGAACGCGAGCAAAACATACATCATCATAATCGGATTATTGGATTTCTTACAAAAACCGCGAGAGATATGGCGGTAATGACGCGGGCAACCACTATTATAGATAACCGAAATACACGGTTTCAATATCCAAATATTCCAGCCGAGTTTGATGAACAGACGATATATCGTGCATTTATACATTACTGTCGTATGAACCAGCAATATAATGCAGCAGCGGCGCAAGGACAAGGACAAATCGGTCAAGAAGGCCGAGGTAGCGCGAATCCCGTTGCCACTGCTATTACAATGTATTTACATCCTGCACTCCGAGAGATTTGTCCGCCTCGTCCTCAAGACTGGAACTCTAATGACATAATTGCAGATAAAATCAGTAAACTGAAGCGCGACTCTACTATTTTTGATACAAGTAGCCTAGAACGCTTATTGAAAGCGGTCAATGGTTATAAAATGGTGGATGCAGGATATAAAACGGCGATTCGGCCTCAAAAAAATACACAATTTCAACGATTCCAAGACGCGATTCTCTCATTGGAACGACAAGGTGACGACGGTAGTGAAACAAGTGAATTCGTGAATGCGGTTGTCCCCCGTGAAATGCGTCAACTCCTTCTCAGTATTCTTCAATCAGGGTCTCCAGAAATGGTGCAAGAAGACACAGAAGAAATGCGCGACCTCAAAAACTATTTACACAATAAGAACCGAGAGATGCGAACGACCGTCATCGGGTTTCTGCAACAATATGGCAAACAGACCAAAGGAAAGTTTCGGGAGATTGAACGCATCGTAGATACTATTTTGGAATTTGAAATCAACAAGAGCAGCACTGTGCTGATGTCTTCTACAGACGAGACCACCGCAAAAAGCATACAATTTATGAAGAATACGTTGATACGTCTAATAGACGTGATTCCTACGATTATCAAAAACGGTGTTGATTACGATGATACGCATATTCCAAAACATTGGGGATTATCACAGACCCATATGAAAGATATCAAAGGTATTATTTCGTCGCATTACACATCTCTCAAAACATTTTACAACGACCGCGTAATTCAAGAAGTAATTCGCCACGCAATTCCGTTTCTCCAACACCTGAAGTTATTAATAAACAATACACCATTTTCAGCCGAGATTTTCTTTGATGAAGAGAAGGATGCGAAAATTGCGGCTGCAGCGGCGGCGCTTTCTATCCAAAGTCAAGGTGTCGGTGTTGCTCGTGATGTTCCACGAGAGGTTGACATCATTAAAGAATTGGGAGAGCGTGTCCCACATTCTACACGCAAGAATATTTTCACAATGTATTCGTTATTTGACCGCAATATCGTGCGTAATTTATACCTCTTTTACTTTCTCTCCTTTATGCGGACATTTGTTCAACTCGTCGCAGAAGCGCCAGTCACGATTTATGAAACGGAACCCACGAAATTAGGACGGAAAAGCGCTGCTGCAAAGGGTGCGAAGGCTGCAAAACCGGCGAAAGAAGTATCCCGTGCACCCGCCGCTTCTTCTGCCGGTTTCGCATCGGCATCGCTTCGCGAGGAAGAAGACAATGAAAACGATGAAATTGGTCCATACTCACGTTTATATTCTAGTGATGCAGGGGCCACCGACAAAGGCCAACTTCTCTCGGAGATGGATACTCTTCTCGGGAACAAAAAGGCTCTCGGGCAACGCGTATCCGAACTCATCATCGTGTATCTTCGTATGATAGAAAAAGACAAGGCTGCTATTAATTTCAACCTCGCGAATATTAAGGAAAAACTTACTCGCGTGAAAGACAAGGAAAAAGATGGTGTTGTCGCACGAATTGGTGAAATGTCGGTAGGCGAACGCCAGCTGGAAAATATGATGAAAACACATAAGATGGGAATCTGGAGCCGCGGAACATCGCAGACAGGTGTTGTGATATACGACCAAGATTATTATGATGAAGAACGCGAAGAGATGGAGAAGATTGCACAGAAAGAACGGCAATTGGGTCGTAAAGACTATGTCACGGATATGAACCGAGAGATTTATGTAATGGATGCTCTGGAAGCCGACCGCTCCGCCGCCGAAATTGAAGCGCACGAACTAGATATGTCGTCGGGCATTCCGGAAGACGATGACGCAGGTGAGGATGACTATGCGTATATTCACCGACACGACGATGAAGGTGATGATTGAATGTCACCCAATCATCGTATCTGTTTTTAGTATTTGAATAATATAAAGACCGTTGGACGACACAGGATGATGAATCAAAAGACGGTGATTTATATTATTCTCTCGGCGATACTACTTTACCTTTATTATCGCAAGCGGGACCTCACGATATTCGTGGCGTTCGCAGTGGTGGTTGCAGGGACGCTTTTCGCGGGGGCGAGTGAAGGATATAGCAATAGTGGAAAAGGAGAAAATAAAGAGTGCGCAAAGATGGGATTTACCGAAACAAAGATAGATAAAAAAAACCCAATAGGAAGTTTGAAAAAAATAAATGATAATTTCAAAAAAGCGTTACTTAAATACGCAACATTTGAAAATGAACGATTCAAACTCAAGGAAGAATCCCAAGAGTTACTGAAACCTTTTATGGAGGACCCGGAATCAAAAGCTAAAATAGACGAACAAAAAAATAACAAAGAATCATTTTCGTATATCATGATTGTATCTATATTGTTCATGAACAATTATAATAAATCCGATTCTGGCGAGATGACCTTCAAAATGTTTGGTAACGAACAACCAGTCCAAAAAATATTAGACGGTTGGAAAAAGGAAAAGGACGGAACAAATGAATTTAAGAAATCAGTTTCTACTGGTGATAAATTACTAAAAATGATACGTGAGGTCAAAGATCTAGATGTAATGAAGAATGCTGATAAAAAAACGAAAGAAGCTTGGAATTTTCTCATATGTGCCATTAAACATACAAATGATAATCTAAAGAAATTAGATAAGGCACTTAGTGGCGACGACGACGCGGACGACGACGCGGACGACGACGAGAAACCGAAAAAGAATAAAAAGAAAGCAACGAAGAAAAAGAAGAGTGATGACGAAAACGCAGATGAAGAAGATGAATAAATATGAATAGAATAAATATGAATAAAATAAATATGAATAAAATAAATGTTATATTGTAATATACTAGTAGGTAGGCTATTACGATACAAAAATGAACGCAATCAAAAACATTATCCGAAATAATTTAGCAGGGTCTGCAATTTTGTTATACATTATCGTATTTATGCTGGTCCAGTATATGAATCCAAGTTTTATTTACAATCAAGATGGTAGCTTACGTGAATTTGGAGTAGGCTATACGAGCAAGACTGTCTTGCCGATTTGGCTCGTCGCAATACTGCTAGGAATTCTCTCGTATTTGTTTGTTTATTATTTAACGAGGCCTGCGACACGCATCCTCCTGTAGCGTCGTTTCATCCTGTAATCGTCATCACCTTATTCTTCTCCTCTTGCTCCTTCTTCTTCGCTTCTTCCTGTTTCTCTTTCAGCACTTGAGCGCGTATCTTCTGTTGTTCTGGAGTAAATGAGCATCCCATATTCAGTAAATAATTATAACTAATACTTACTACAAGCAACCCGCATAATACAAACCAAACAAATTCGCCTACAATCGTCTTCATCATTAAGAATTTCCGGATTTTCTCCAAGTCTTCCACTTTGGCTGATGGCCGAATAAGTCGCGACTCTTTGAAACTATCCCAAAATCGGTCTAAATTATCCAGATTTAATTCATTTAGAATAATAGATTGGTCAGTATAGATTTGTTCTAAAGCACGACCTATATCGCGTTTATTTTTCACATCATCATTTGGTATATCCGCACTTTCGCTGCCATCACCGCCACCACCTTTTTGCGACTCTGGTGCTAAATCAAACTGCGGTGTAAGAATCGTATTGAATACGTCCTTTAAGTCAGTGACGGCGGACACAAACATATATCCAAATGTATTACTGAATGGTGTTAACCAACCCGGAAATACGATGAGCGCTGCTTTAAGTGCCCCTAAAACGAGGAACCACGGTAGAATGGTTGCAATTAATGCCGTTTTTTCCTGGTCAAACCCGCAAATATCTTTTGACATCGCGAGATTGATGAAATATTCGCCGATAATGAGGACTAAAAAAAAGAGAAATGTTATCCCACCACTTAGTTCACCATTTTTTGTGTATTTGTAATACGAATAAGCACCGAAAACTGCGAGAAAGAAGAATATCGCAACAGATGAACTTAGTTCCGCCATAAAAATGATGCAAACTGTGTAATTACATACTACACGGATTATTAAAATCCGAATGTTACGTTGTGATAGAACCATTGTCGGTTGCGTTTTTATTTACGTCTTATTTTTTGCATTTATAGTAAAGCGTTCGCTTCCGCGTTCAATGAATGATAATGCGCCAGCACCTACATTGACCGAGCCGGGTGTTCGGTATTTTTTAAGTAAGTCGCTTGAACAATGCCACCGACTTAAAGATTATTACCATACAAAGACATTTAATTTTATGGTTGGTATATTATTTTTGGTATGTTTAGGCGTATTCTTATTTCTTCGGTATAAAGGTAAACCTACACCCGAAGAAATAGAGGCAAAGAAACGACAACAACAAGAATATATTCTCGCGAAACTCAAAATGATAAATGCCAGCCATTATGCGCAAAGTAAAGGTATACCGATGGATTGTCGCATACATCCTGCCGGAAATGGAATGGGTATGCTTACGAATCTTCCACTTTGGAAAGGTCCCGATGAAGAATATTGGACACGTAAATACGCGTAAATGTGTCACTAACCATCAGAGTATTTAGGGATATCATTTTAGTCGTCGCAACTACGTTGACATATTTCTTAGTATAGTATAAAATATACAATATGACAACGCAAATTGCGTCGTCCGTATACCAGGATTTACACGCAGCAATTCAAGAACGAGCGTCAACGAGCAGTGCGCCGCAATACGGCGGCGGTGGCGGCGGCGCAGCATCACGTATCGCTGAGCAAAAACAAGCCCAAGAGACCCGTGACAATCTCAAAAAAGCCACTCGTGTTCTTCTGGAAATGTCGCGCAAGCAGGAAGAAGCCTTGAAAAAGCATTTACAGCGTGCAGCCGACCCAAATGAATTCCGCGGTTTGATATACCCCTACCAGCTCATTCCCGAAGAAGAGCGCGTCAAAATCAACGACGCAATACAAGGTTACTATTCGTTTAAAGAAAAATACAATACAGCCCTAGAAAAGCGACGCCAGCGTTTAATGAACGACCCAATTATCAATTGGAAGTCGCTATCTGCGCAACAAAAAGCCAAACGTCTTGCGCTCATTAAACCCGCGTGTATCGTTTGTAAACAAGAAGGCGGGTCGTTATTCACCGAGACAGATGGCAAACTAAAAGCCATATGCGGAAATATCTCTCAACCGTGTGGTTTTCATATTGAAGTCTCACGAGGTAAATATGTAAATATAGAAACATTAATGAATGAATCGTTGGAAGAACTTCGCGCTACCAAGGACGAAATCATCCGAATGAAATTGGACCTCTTATTCAGGTTCATCAATGAGGACGAGCTCCTAGAACAATTTGACGCGGTTCAGCATAAATTACAAGAACAACAGAAAATGTATGCAGAATTTAGGAGTTATTATTTGAGTATAACTGACAACGATGATATCCGCGCGGATACGGAAACGCTGACTCGCGTGATTTCCGAGAAGGTCGCACTCATTAAGGAATATATGACCGAATTTCGCGATTCGGAATGGAAGAATCGGAGTATCATTGATGATATTCTTGTTATTTACCAACAGGATATTGAACCGGCATATTTGAAATTGCGAGAGACAAAGTATATTTACTCTCAAATGGAGACAACGGAGAATGCAGACGGATCGCTCGTTCAGATGTATAACGATCGTGAATTTAATCTGTCGCAGAAGCGGTATAGTTACAATGAGCTTTATATGCCGGTGATTATGCCGAAGTGGATTGCGGATAATCGTATCGTGAGTAGACCGGTAGGTCCGATAAGACCGGTGGCAGGGGTGGCGAAACCGGTGGGAGCAGGGGTGGCGAGGTAGGAATTTTCTAGTTATATTATAAATACAATACATGAGTATACTAGCTTCTTTTCCGAAAGAAAAACGACTATACAATATAAACTGTATTTACGATTTAAATACGATTAAAGTTAAATGGGAAAGTAAAAAAGGACTAAAATTAACAATAGACGAATTTAATGATAAATTAAATTCATCAATTTTAGAACTAAAACTAGCTGATAATCAAAAAATACCAGAATCTAAATTCCGACGTGAATTTGAACACTTCTTTTTGCATACTAAATCACAAATGTTCCAAGACATAAATAATAGAAATAAATACAGTATTGATTACAATATAGATGAAAATAGTGCTACATTTACAATAATGCAAGCAGACGGAGACTATGACATATACGGAATCCCGGTTGCTTCCAAAGTTGGTAATGGAGGCGGTCGCCCCCGACGCCGCGCCACATTTAGACAACGAAGACTCAAACGCGCTGCTGCGAAGTCTCGCCACGCTACCCGCCGCACCCGCCGCGTATAATTATCGTAGTATAATATAATATAACTAACGACAACGAAGGAATGTTTAACTTATTCAAATTTATTTCCCTTCCTATTTTCATCGTAAGTCTCGCGGTT
>Ga0255209_1000152_pt1 | contig 28962 bp, 28 predicted proteins | sample Miss_Miss_RepC_8_FD_183026 | JGI IMG/M metagenome (GOLD analysis project Ga0255209, IMG submission 183026) | Freshwater microbial communities from Mississippi River, Louisiana, United States - Miss_Miss_RepC_8d | ecosystem: Environmental > Aquatic > Freshwater > River | place: USA: Louisiana...
ATCCAGACGAATCCACACATCCGGCTGCCATCGGGTAGCCTTCCGGGTGGGTCAGTTCTGAACGATTCCGCCGGGTCAGTTCTGCTCGATCCTCAACAGCGGTCGAGCTCCGCCTGGGCGAAAAACGCGCTGGCCAGCTTCAGAATCTCGTTGGCCTTGCGCAGTTCGCACACCTCGCGCTCCAAATCCTTGATGCGCTGCGCCTCGGCCGTGCTCAGCCCTTCGCGCTGGCCGCTGTCGCGCTCATGCTGACGCACCCAACGGCGCAGCGTCTCGGCCGTGCAGCCGATCTTCGCCGCGATGGACACGATCGCCGCCCACTGCGAATCGTGTTGACCCTGCGCCTCCACAACCATCCGCACCGCCCGCTGCTGAACCTCGGGCGAAAACTTCACTGACTTCTTCATGGCTCCATCCTCTCAAAGGTCGGAGCCTCCTCAAAACCCGGGGCGGTTCAGGACTTCCTCTTCCTGCGGCGGCGAGGCCACCACCGGCACGGCCGATCGCTGCATGGCGTCCAGAAGTGCGCGCAATGGGTCGGACCGTTGACGGTTGTCTCGATCGAACATCCCAAGCAGTTTCGCCGCGCGTTCCAAGGCGCTGTTCTTGTCGGCGAACCTGTACCGCAACACGCGGCCGATGACGCGGCGCTCGCCGCCGCTGCCCTCGAATCGCTCCAGGACTTCGAAGCCCGCGACAGCCGCCGCCGTATCGGCGTCCCACGCGGTCGGCGGGAGAGGGTGTCCATCCTGATCGAAGAGCTTGCGCGGATCGAAGAACGCAATGCGAGAGTTTTCGCGCGCGACCTTCTCCGCCGTCAGTTCAGTCAGCCTGGCGAGGCGCTCGCGCTCAGCGCCGATCGCCTTCGAAATCCGAGCATTTCCGAGCATGCGCCGGGCGCACGCATCGGCTGTTGACCGACTGGCACCTGGCCGAGCGCGCATGTATGCGCGGGTGGCATTGAAGTCCTTGAGGTACTCGAGGACGAAGCGTTCTTGCAGGGCAGTCAGGGTGCGGGTGGCACGGCCGTCAGGCTTGGCGGTGTCGCCGAGGTGTTGGCGCACCCTGCGCCGCGCGTCCGAGCCGGTCAGGTCGCGCACCAGGCCAGCAGCCGCGCGCTCGCCGATCTTGCCCATGTGGCGCTGGATCGCGCTCATGGCCGACCCCCGCGGGCAGCGCGCTGCCAGATCACGGCCTGCTGCTGGAAGTGCTCGGTCATGTCCGCCTGCCCGGCAGCGTCGAGCGCCGTGCACTCGGCGATCAGGATGGCGCGGTTCGCGTCGTCGTCGCTGCGGGCGTCGCAGCAGGCGTGAATGGCCCGGACCAGTGCGGCAGAGTCCGGGCGCTGCAGCAGCACCAGCAGTTCGCCGCGCACGGTGCGGATGGCCTCGCGCTGGGCGTCGGTCAGCAGCTTGCCCGGCGCAACGCGGATGCCGCCGTCGGCAAGGGTCAGCGTGAATCCGGCGTCGCGCAGGTGCCGGAGAAGATCGGGGGCGCCCATCAGAACACCTCACCTTCATCGGCAACGATGCCAAGGGTGCCAAGGGTGCCAAGGGTGCCAAGGGTGCCAAGGCTTCCGGGTGGTGAGCCGCTGGCACTCTTGGCCGATTCCGCCAGGGTGCCGTGCGCTTGACCATTGGAACCGTTGGCACTGTTGGCACGCTTGGCCCCCTTGATCGGCAGCGCCCACACCCAGCCCGCTTTCTCCTTCAGCGAGTCCGCCTGCAGTTCGGCCTTGGCGCGCTTGATCGTGCGCTCGCTGTGGCCAGCATCGCGTGCTTCCCTGAGGATCGCCTTCGCCGGCTTCGGGCCATCGGACAGTTCGGACCGCAGGAACTGCATCGCGTCGTCCAGCGCCGAAGCTTCGTCGGTGTCGGCTGCCGTCGAATCGGCGTCGGCCAATAACTCCCGGGCCGTGCCCTGCAGTGCTTCCAGCCACTGGACACGCTGGCCTTCAACTGCCGGCGCCACCTCGACCTGCTGCAGGGCATAGGCGAAGCCGCCGTCGTCAGGACTGATGTTGGACTTCGCGCGCATCAGCACCCGGCGCGCTTCGCCTTCGTCACCGGGTTCGGCCTTCACCTTCGCGGCCACGAGCACCAGGCGTGCCAGCGCGGCAAAGGCAATGCTGCCCGTCACCCGCTCCACCGGATCTCGCCCGTTCGTGCCCTTGCTGAAGTGGGTGATGCCCAGCACCGCGCAGCCCAGCCGCTGCCCCAGCGTCACCACCGGCTGCAGCGCACGGCGCACCTCAGCCCCTTTGTGCGAGTCGCCGGCCACAGCCGAAACGATGGGGTCAAGGATCAGCAGTCGGGGCGCCTGCAGCTTGTCGGCGGTCGTCTCCAGCAGATCCATGTCTCGGCCCGGGTCGAAGGCGTCACCGTCGCGATCGCTCACCCCGTCAATGAAGTGAACGCGGGTCATGTCGGCACCGGCGGCCACCAGGCGCGCCGCCAGCACCGCGGGGCCATCCTCGCCGCTCCAGATCAGCACGTCGCCGGCCTGGGCGCAGCGGCTGCCGTCCGGCCACGATGTGCCGCGCGTCACCGTCGCGGCCAGCGACAGGGCAATGGTCGTCTTGCCGCAGCCAGGCGCGCCGCCAAGGATGGTCAGCATGCCTGACGGCAGAAAGCCGGGCCACAGCCAGCGCACCGGCTCCAGTGGCACAGCGTCGCCGCGGATCAGGCGCACCGATGGTGCGGCGGCAGCCAGGCGCAGCCGGTCGAGATCGTGTGCGGCGGCGCTCATTGCTGCACCTCCACGGTCACTGCCTCGCCATCGGCCCACACGTCGCACCAATCGGCGCCGGGCGTCGTGGGCGTCAGCACCTCGACAGACAGCCCGGCAGAGACCGCCCGTGCGCGCAGCTTGTTGGCAGCGTCGCCCCCGGCCGGATCCGCGTCGGCAAACACCAGCAGCCGGCGCAATCCTTGCGGCCATTGCCATGCAGCCAGCGCCCCGGCCGAGTAGGCGGCCACGGTCGGCACGCCAGATGCACAGTGGGCGGCCAAGGCCGTTTCGATGCCCTCGGCGATGCCGACTGAGCCGCCGGCCGCGGGCCAGCTGAGGCGGATGCACGCACCGGCCAGCAGCCCCGCTGTGGGCGTCAGCTTCTTGATCGGGCCGGGCGTCGGCGCCTTGCGGCCCTCGGGCGTCAGCCAGGTCCTGTGCAGTGCCAGCAGCCGGCCATCGGCTGCGCTCATGCGCGCCACCATCGCCGGCCAGGTGCCCACCACAGCGCCATCCAGCCGGTACGGCAGCGCGGGATGCAGTCGCAGGCAGTCGGGCACCGCTTGCAGCGCGCCGCGCAGCCGATGCGCCAGGTACAGCGTCACCGGGTCGCCCGCCGTGACGGGCACGCACTGGCCCCACAGCTTGGCGATGCGGCCCGCGTTGGCCTGCCACTGGCGGCGCTGTTGTGCCTCCCGCTCGCGCCGGGCCTGGGCCATCTGCAGCGCCAGCGCCGCCCGCTCGCCCGGGGTCAGCCGGTCGCGGTCCACATCGGACCAGGTGAACACCTGCCCGGGGAACTGGCGGTTGCAGCCGTAGATGCCGCCGCGCAGGTCATCGAACAGCTTGCAGAACCCGGCATCGTCCCCGCGCCGATCACGGGTGGCGAAGCGCTGCAGCCGACCCGGCTCAATCACCTCGGGCGCCGCTCCCAACTCGCGCAGCATCGCCGCGCGGAACTTGTTGCAGCGATCGCTCATACCGACGTCCCCATGCGAAGCAGCAGCGCCATCACCGCCCGCAGGTCGGGACGCTCGGGCGAGACCAGATTCCAGCATGCGGCGAGCGCGGTGACACGGGCAACTTCCTTGCGCTCGGCGTCGGCTTGCGTACCGTAGTCGCCTGCCTGAGAATCGGTTCCGTCGTTCTGCGTTTGCCCCTTGAAGCCCGCGCCGCTCCCCAGCTCGCGGGCTTCGCCTTTCAGATGCGCGATCAACCCAGCAGCCGCAGGGCCAGGGGCGACCAGCGGTGCCAGGCCAGCAGAAAGCACGGGGGCACGTTGAGGCACGGCCAAGCCCGGCGCGGGTGCGCCGTAGTGGTGATGCGTGGCCATCCGATCACGCCCCCACCTTTGTCGACTGGGCGCGGCGCTTGGCCTGAGCGGCTTCGCTGGCCTTGGTGGCGGCTACCTTCACCGCTTCCGCCGCGGCATCGTCGGGCTGCTCACCGAAGGCTTGCCAGAAGGCGCGCACGTCGGCCAGACGCCAGCGGGTGAAGCGCGGGCGCCTGATGACAGGCTGCGGCGCGGTGCCGTCTGCCACCGCGGCATGCCACCAGGACACGGACATGTCGCCGGCAGCGGCGCACTTCGGCGCGTCGATCAGCGCCACCGCCTCAAGCGCGATGGGGATCGATGCCAGTTGATGGGCTTGGGAAGCTGTGCCAGCGATGGCGGCAGCGACAGGCTTGAGTGGTTTCGACTTCTGGCGCATGACGGCGCCTCCTTTGCAGGTTAGGCGCCGCCCTCTTGCGCGGCTGAAGTGCTGCGCACGGTACAGCGCCCCCGATGACGGTGGGCGCCGCACTCTTGCGCGGCAAAGTGTGGCCGCGTTATGAGCAGCGCCATCCGACAACGGATTGGCGCCGCCCTCATGAGCGGCAGACATTGCTAGCGGCCAGAATCGACCACAAGCGACTAGATATTCAGGGGGAATTTCAGAAAGTCAACCCCGAGCCAGGACTTTGGCCGGATAGGCCGTTTCGTTCCCTTGTCACGCCACATTGCCGGACAGGTTCGCAAGGTCGTTGCCCAGGCTCTCTGCTCCCCTTGTCAGGCAGCCCGCGGCGACAGCGCCAACACGTTGTCGGAAGCCCGGCCTTCCACAAGTTCAGCCAGGCGACGGCCAAGCGCATCAAAGGCGCGGCGCTGGTCAGCCTCCCGCCGATCCTTGATGTAGACCCTGGCAACCTTGCTCTGAAGCTTGTGATTCAGGCATTCGTCGATCACGTCGGTCGACACGCCCAGGCGGGCCATCAGCGTTGCAGCGGTGCGCCGTAGGTCATGCGCCGTCCATCGTCCGCCGTTCAGGCTCAGGGAGTGCGTGGCCTTGCTGCGCCCGCTCATGCGGCGCTCTGGCTCGCGCTGGCGGTCTGCCAGTTGCTTGCCGAACGACTTGATGCACACCGGCCGGTCGCGGTCGGTCGCGGGGAACACCCACGGCACCAGCTTGCCCTTGTCGTCGACCTCGCGTAGTCCGGCCAGCTCAGCCAGTCGCGCGAGTGCGAAGTCGGACAGGTGGATCGTGTGGTCGCGCTCGTTCTTGGTGGTCGGCAGGTGCCAGGTGCGCGCCGCCAGGTCGATGACACCGAACTTCGCGCCGGCCTCGTCGGCCACCGCGGCCAGTGCCTTCACATCCAGGCCAGGCGTGGCCCATACCGCGCCCATGCACTCGCCGACCCGCACGCCGGTGGCCAGGATCAGCCAGATCGCGGTGGCGCTGCGTGGCGCCATGCGGGCCAGGGGCAGGGCGCGGGCAAGACCCTGCACTTCGGCTTCGGTCAGCGCACGGTCGCGCTCGACGGCACGCCCGGCCACCTTGGTGCGCTTGATCCCCTCCAGTGGGTTGTGCGGCACCACTTCCCGCTCCACCGCGAAGCGGAACATCTGGCGCAGATCGGTCAGCAGCACCTGGGCCGTTCGCAGGGTGCCGCCGGCCTTTGCGTCGTCAACGATCGCCAGCAGGTCTGCCCGCTTCACGTTCTCGGCCGGTACATCGCCCAGCTTGGGGAAGACACGCCGCTCGAAGGACTGCAACACCCACTCGCCGCCGTCCTTCCGACCGGTGCGGGTGCCGTCCGCCAGCAGTTGCGGGGTAAGTTCGGCGCGCTGCCAAGCCAGGAACAGGCTGCGCACGGTTTGTCGGCGAGCGAGGGTGGCAGCCTCCTCGACAGCGGCGCGCTCGGCCTCCTGCGCGGCAAGTCGGGCGGCATCCTCTGCGCGACGTCGGGCCGCATCCTCGCGCTCGAAGTGCTCGCGCAAGTCCTTGATACCCGAGCGGTACAGCGCCGAGAGCTCGCGCGCCCGATCGCGGGCCTGCTGAACGGTGAAGGCGGCGCGGCCGTCGCCCCGTGCATCGTAGCTGCCGATCAGGAGCCGCACGCGGCCGCCCTCCGGCCCGGTGTATCGGAAGTAGAACTGCCGCCCACCCGCCGGTGTGATGCGCCCCACCAGCCGGCCTGCTCCGCGCGCGCCGTCCTCGATCAGCCACTGATCCGCCGTGCCCGCGCGGGCTTGCATTGCCTTGTCCGTGATGGTCGCCATCGCTGCCCCTTGAAGCTGCACCCGACCGGTCCGGCGGTCTGGTGCCCGTTCCGTGCCCGTTAGTTGCAGGCTTCAAGTGTAGCTATGTGGACCTATACGCAACAGTGATTCACGTAACGCATTGAATTGACTAGGGTTAGACCATCGATGCTGGACAGATAAACAGCTACGTGGAGGCATCCTGTATTGCATGGGGTGCAAGGGGTAGCGAGTTCGAATCCCGCCGTCCCGACCATTTTTACCAGCCGATCAACGGGCTGACCTTCACGGGTCAGCCCGTTTTTCCTTCTGCGCCAGCGTTTGAGCCCGCCCTTGATCTGGAACGCTTGGCAGCGTTGCCCGTCGCATGCACAGTTCAACGGTGATGGGGGCTGGGCCGAGGCCCCGGGGCACACGCGATGAGCAACTTCGTTCTGGTCGACGCACCCAATTTCGTGCTGGTGGACGAGCCGGAGCCCGCCGACGCATCGCCGCCGGCGCGCGAGTACGTCAACCCGGGCTTCGGCGAGTTGCTGCGCCTGCTGGCGGTGTCGATCGATGGTGCTTCATTGGGGCAGGCCCTGGTGTTCGACGACCGCAGCGCGCCGCGCATGCGGCGCATCCTGGCGCGCTATGGCTTCGAGCTGCCGCCGCTGACGCTGGCTGAACTGCTGGGGCTGCTGGACTACTGCGACCGCCTGGACGCGCTGACCGGCTGCGGCCTGTTGGCCGAGCACCAGCAGGTGGTCTGGCAACAGCTGACGCGCGCGCTGGGCCCCTGTGCCGGGGCGCCCTCGCGCGAGGCCCTGGGGCTGTTCGCCCGTGGCGACCTGGCCGGGCTGCGCCGCCTGCACCGGACCGAGTCCACGCTGGCCCGGCTGGGCCGGGATTACCGCCTGCCCGGGATCTGAGAGGCTGAGAGTTTCTCGCTCATGCCCGCTCGTCACACCCAAAGCCGCCCGCTCGTCTTTGCAGATGCTCGCCATGGCCCGAGCCATGGCTGTGCTTTGCGCCTAGATCGACCGGCTTTGGGCGCGCCGCTCGGCCACGATCGACATCCTCTCAGCCTCTGAGCGTTGCGCGCGCCGTGGCCCGCGCACGGGCCGTGCGAACATGCGCGCCGCGCACGCTGCGCGTACATCCGCTTCCCGTCCCACATGCCCCGTATCCGCTTCGAACTGCCCGAGTCCTACCTGTTCTCCACCGATGTGCAGGTCTACATCAGCCACGTCAACAAGGGTGGCCACCTGGACCACGCCCAGCTGCTGACCCTGGTCTCCGAAGGGCGGGTGCGCTTCTTTTCGTGGCTGGGCTATGGCGAGGCCGAGAGCGAGGGCGCACGCATCGTCGTGGCCGACCTGGTCGCGCAGTACAAGTCCGAAGCCTTCCACGGCGAGACGCTGGTGGTGGCGATGCAGCCGGCCGACTTCAACAGGTACGGCTTCGACCTGGTGTTCCGCCTGTCCGAGAAGTCCAGCGGCCGCGAGGTGGCCCGCGGCAAGACCGGCATCGTCTTCGTCGGTGCGCACAGCCCCGCGCCCACGGCGGTGCCGCCGGCCTTCCTCGCACGCATGCAGCAGGCGCAGGCCGTGCCCGCTTGACGCACCGGCCAGCCGCTGCCCCTCACGCCACCATCGCCAGCGCCGGCTTCGGTGCGCAGGTGCGCGGCTCCGCGCTGCGGCCCGTCGATCGCTCCCGGCCCCGGTGCAGACCCGCATCGCCGCCGGCCCGGCGCGGTGCGAAGTCGGGTCAACCCTGGCCGCTGGGGCGCTGGCCTTGCCGGCCCCAAACGGGCAGGGCGCCCCGGGAGGGCGCCCTGTGCCGGTGAGCCGCGTTGGGGCCAGCCCGACCTTTGCGGGCCGGGGGCAGCGCCTCAGGACCCCGAGGCGGCGGAGGCCGCCGCAGCCGGTGCCGCCGGCGTGACCGGCGCGGTGGCGGCCGGCGCGGTGGCCGCCGCGGGCGTGGCCGCGGTGGTGCCGCCATGCTGGGCCTGGCTGCCCAGCGGCAGCAGCGGCACGATCAGCAGCGCGACGATGTTGATGATCTTGATCAGCGGGTTCACCGCCGGGCCGGCCGTGTCCTTGTAGGGGTCGCCCACGGTGTCGCCGGTGACGGCCGCCTTGTGGGTGTCGCCGCCCTTCTTGTGCAGCACGCCGGACTCGTCCTTGAAGCCTTCCTCGATCAGCTTCTTGGCGTTGTCCCAGGCGCCGCCGCCGGTGCACATCGAGATGGCCACGAACAGGCCGGTCACGATGGTGCCCATCAGCAGGCCGCCCAGCGCCGCCGGGCCGAGCAGCAGGCCGACCAGGATCGGCACCACCACCGGCAGCAGCGAGGGCACGACCATCTCGCGGATCGCCGCGCTGGTGAGCATGTCGACCGCCGCGCTGTAGTTGGGCTTGCGCTGGCCGGCCATGATCGCGCCGTCCTTGAACTGGTTGCGCACCTCGACCACCACCGCGCCGGCGGCGCGGCCCACGGCCTCCATGGCCATTGCGCCGAACAGGTAGGGGATCAGGCCGCCGATGAACAGGCCGACGATCACCATGTGGTCCGACAGGTCGAAGCTGACGTGCACGCCGCGCGCCTCCAGCGCGTGGGTGTAGTCGGCGAACAGCACCAGCGCGGCCAGGCCGGCCGAGCCGATGGCGTAGCCCTTGGTCACGGCCTTGGTGGTGTTGCCGACCGCGTCCAGCGGGTCGGTGATGTCGCGCACGCTGGCCGGCAGCTCGGCCATCTCGGCGATGCCGCCGGCGTTGTCGGTGATCGGGCCGTAGGCGTCCAGCGCCACCACGATGCCGGCCATGCTGAGCATGCTGGTCGCGGCGATGGCGATGCCGTACAGGCCGGCCAGCCAGTAGGCGGCGACGATGGCCACGCAGACCATCAGCACCGGCCAGGCGGTGGACTTCATGCTCACGCCCAGGCCGGCGATCACGTTGGTGCCGTGGCCGGTGGTGCTGGCCTGCGCCACGTGCTGCACCGGCTTGTACTGGGTGCCGGTGTAGTACTCGGTGATCCACACCAGGCCGGCGGTCAGCAGCAGGCCGACGGCGCAGGCGCCGATCAGCTTGCCGTGGGTGCCCGCGCCCAGCGCGTCGGCCGGCATCGCGGCGTAGGTCACGCCGATGAAGGCGACGAAGGACAGCACGCCGGCGACGATCAGGCCCTTGTACAGCGCCGGCATCACGTTCTTCATCTCGGGCGTGGCCTTGACGAAGCTGCAGCCGATGATCGACGCGATGATCGACACGCCGCCCAGCAGCAGCGGGTAGACCGCCGCGGCCATCGGCGCGGCGCTGACCATCAGCGCGCCCAGCGCCATCGTGGCGATCAGCGTGACGGCGTAGGTCTCGAACAGGTCGGCGGCCATGCCTGCGCAGTCACCGACGTTGTCGCCAACGTTGTCGGCGATCACCGCCGGGTTGCGCGGGTCGTCCTCGGGGATGCCGACCTCGCCCTTGCCGGCCAGGTCCGCGCCCACGTCGGCGCCCTTGGTGAAGATGCCGCCGCCCAGCCGCGCGAAGATCGAGATCAGGCTGGAGCCGAAGGCCAGGCCCAGCAGCGGCTTGAGCACCACCGACAGGTTCTTGTCGGGCGTGAGGTTGCCGTTGCCGGTGATGAACAGGAAGAAGATGCCCACGCCCAGCAGGCCCAGGCCGACCACCAGCATGCCGGTGATCGCGCCGCCCTTGAAGGCCACGTCGAGCGCCGGCACCATGCCGCGCGTGGCGGCCTGGGCGGTGCGCACGTTGGCGCGCACCGAGACGTTCATGCCGATGAAGCCGCAGGCACCCGACAGCACCGCGCCCAGCACGAAGCCCACCGCGGTGGTGCCGTCGAGGAACACGCCGATCAGCACCGCCAGCACCACGCCGACGATGCCGATGGTCTTGTACTGTCGCGCCAGGTAGGCTGCCGCCCCCTGCTGCACCGCCCCCGCGATCTCCTGCATGCGGGCGTTGCCCGCGTCCTGCCCCAGGATCCAGCTGCGCTGGACGAACCCGTAAAGCACGGCCGCCAGGCCGCACGCCAGCGCCAGATACAGCGCCATGTTCGTGGATATCAAGGTATCTCCTTCCTCTCGGTACAAGCCCTGTGAATGGATGCGCCACCTTGTTCTCTAGCGCCCTTGCGCTGCAACCGCAGCCGGGGCAGGGGGTCGCCGGACCAATGTAACGGCAGCCCCCGGGGCCGGGCACCGTGTTTTCCTGCGGTAGCGCAAGCCCCATGCACGCGTCAGGGCGGGGCAAGCGCTCTCCGTAGAATGCGGGTTTCCCCGCGACCTCTCTCAGCGAGCATTCCATGAGCCTGCACAACGTGACGCCCGGCGCCAAGGCGCCCGAGGAATTCAACGTGATCATCGAGATCCCGATGAACGCCGACCCGATCAAGTACGAGGTGGACCACGAGACGGGTGCGCTGTTCGTCGACCGCTTCATGAGCACGGCGATGCACTACCCCACCAACTACGGCTACATCCCGAACACCCTGGCCGACGACGGCGACCCGGTGGACGTGCTGGTCATCACCCCGGTGCCGCTGATCCCCGGCGTGGTGGTGAAGTGCCGCGCCATCGGCATGCTGCGGATGGACGACGAGGCCGGTGGCGACAACAAGCTGCTGGCCGTGCCGGTGAACAAGGTGCTGTCGCTGTACAGCCGCTGGAACAAGCCGGAAGACCTGAACCCGCTGCGCCTGAAGTCCATCGAGCACTTCTTCGAGCACTACAAGGACCTGGAGCCCGGCAAGTGGGTCAAGGTGCAGGGCTGGACCGGCCCCGAGGGCGCGCACGCCGAGATCGTCGCCGGCATGGCCAACTACGCCAAGGCCGAAGGCCAGGCCTGACGGCCCGCCGGCCGCGCGCCGCCGGCCCGGCGGCCGCGGCCCCCAGAAGCGACAAGGCCGCCCCCGGGCGGCCTTGTGCTTTGCGGCGCTACAGCGCCTTGGTCACCAGCTTGAAGTCCGGGTCCTCGGGGAAGGACTGGACGCTGAAGCCCAGGCTGTGCATCAGGCGTAGCATGTTGGGGTTGTTGGCCAGCACCAGGCCGTCGATCTCGGCCAGGCCCTTGGCCCGGGCGAACTCCATGATCGACAGCATCAGCCGCGAGCCCAGGCCCTGGCCGGCCAGGTCATCGGCCACCACCAGCGAGAACTCGCAGCTGGTCTGGTCCGGGTTGGTGATGTAGCGTGAGACGCCGATGATGCGCTCGGTCTCGGTGAAGCCGCCGTCCTCGGCCGGCACGCGGGTGCGGTGCACCGCCACCAGCGCCATCTCGCGGTCGTAGTCGATCAGCGTGTAGCGCGCCAGCATGCGCGGCGGCAGCTCGGTCATCGCGCTGGCGAAGCGGAAGTAGCGGCTCTCCGGCGACAGGCTGCGGGCGAAGGCCTGCAGCATGTCGGCGTCGTCGGGCCGGATCGGGCGGATGGTGTAGAGGTCGCCGCCCTTCATCGGCCACTCGCGCTCGTAGGCGCTGGGGTAGGGCAGGATGGCCAGGTGCTGGTAGTGGCCGTTGGGGTGCGACGCCGGCGGCGCGTGCTCGATGACCACCCGCGCGTCCACCGCCACCGCGCCCTCGTCGTCGACGATGATGGGGTTGATGTCCATCTCGCGCAGCTGCGGCAGCTCGCAGACCATCTCCGAGACGCGCAGCAGGATCTGCTCGACCGACTCCAGGTCGGCCTGCGGCACGCCGCGCCACTCGGCCAGCGTCTCCGAGACGCGGGCGCGCTCGATCAGCCGGCGCGCCAGGAACTGGTTCAGCGGTGGCAGCTCCATCGCGCGGTCGGCGATCAGTTCGATCATCGTGCCGCCGGCGCCGAAGGTGATCACCGGGCCGAAGGGCTCGTCGGTGGTCAGGCCGATGTAGATCTCGCGGCCGTGGCGCTTGCCGCTCATCGGCTGGATGGTCACGCCGTTGATGCGCGCCTGCGGCTGCGCCCGCTTCACCGCGGCCAGCATGTCGTTGTAGGTGTCGCGCACCTGGGTGGCGGTCATCACGTTCAGCGCCACGCCCTGCACGTCGCTCTTGTGGCTGATGTCGGGCGAGTCGATCTTCAGCGCCACCGGGTAGCCCAGCTGGGCGGCGATCAGCATCGCCTCGCTGGCGTTGCGCGCCAGCATCGTGCGCGTGACCGGGATGTGGAAGGCCGCCAGCAGCGCCTTCGACTCCATCTCGGTCAGCACCTTGCGGCGCTCGGCCAGCACGCTCTCGATCAGCAGGCGCGCGCCCTCGGTGTCGGGCTTGGCCAGCGTGGACAGCGGCGGCGGCGTCTGCTGCAGCAGCTGCTGCGCCTGGTAGAAGCTGGCGATGTTGCCGAAGGCGTCGACCGCCGATTCCGGCGTGCGGAAGCTGGGGATGTTGGCGGCGTACAGCAGCTCGCGCGCCTCGCGCACGCGGGCGTCGCCCATCCAGCAGGCCAGCACCGGCTTGCCGGTCAGGCGGAAGACCTCGGCCACGGCCTTGGCCACCGCGGTCGGGTCGCCGTCGGGCTTGGGCGAGTAGATCGCCACCAGGCCGTCGGTGTTGCCGTCGCGGCCGGCGGCCTGCAGCGCGATGGCGTAGTGCTCGGGCGCGGCGTCCTCGCCGAGGTCGATCACGCCCTGCACCGTGGCGCCGGGCGGCAGCTGCGGTGCCAGCTGCTCGCGCGTGGTCTCGCCCAGCGTGGCCACGTCCAGGCCGATCTCGTTGGCCCAGTCGGCCGCCAGCACCGCCGGCCCGCCGCCGTTGGTGATGATGGCCAGGCGCCGGCCCACCGGCCGGTAGCGCGAGGCCAGGCACTTGGCCGCCGAGAACAGCTGGGTGAAGGAGCGCACGCGCACCGCGCCGGCGCGGCGCAGCGCGGCCTCGAAGACATCGTCGCTGCCGACGATGGCCGCCGAGTGCGTCAGCGCCGCCTTGCTGCCGGCGGGCCGGCGGCCGGCCTTCATCACCACCACCGGCTTGGCATAGGCCGCGGCGCGCAGCGCGCTCATGAAGCGCCGGGCGTTGCGGATGCCCTCCATGTAGACCAGGATGGACTGGGTGCCGGCGTCGTTGGCCAGGAAGTCCAGCGCCTGCGGCAGGTCCACCGCGGTGTTCGGGCCCAGCGAGACCACCGCCGAGAAGCCCACGCCGTTCTGGCCGGCCCAGTCCAGGATCGACGAGGTCAGCGCGCCCGATTGCGAGATCAGCCCCAGCGGGCCCGGCGTGGCCAGCGGGCCGGCGCCGCTGGCGTTGAGCTTGAGCGACGGCCGCTGGAAGCCCAGGCTGTTGGGCCCCAGCAGGTGCACGCCGTGGCGCTTGGCGATGGCCAGCAGTTCCTTGCAGGTGGCCGCCGGCACGCCGGCCGACAGCACCAGCGCGGCGCGGCAGCGGATGCGGCCGGTGACCTCCAGCGCCGAGGCGATCTGGTCGCCCGGCAGCGCGATGATGGCCAGGTCGGCGCGCGAGGCCGCCAGGTCGGCCAGCGTGCCGGTCATGTGGATGTCCAGGTAGGTCACCTGGCCGGCGTAGCCGGTGCGCGTCAGCTCGCCCAGCACCGCGCGGGCCAGCGGGGTCTGCTGCGCCGGCTGGTCGGGATCGCCGGCGAAGACGACGATCGACGTGGGCGAGAACAGCGGGGTCAGGTAGTGCTTGTCCATGGGCCGGACCGCGGCAGCGCGGCCGTAGCAGAGTCGACCACCAGCATAGGGCAAACCCTGGGCCACCAGGCCCCGCCGCGGCACTGGGACTTGCCCAGGGTCAAGCCGCTTCCGGAGCCGGGCGCTTGAACGGGCTGTGCTCGTGCAGTTCGTCGACGTAGGCGGCCATGCCGGCGCCCTCGCGCTGCAGGAAGTCGGCCACCGCGTCGGCAAACGCCGGGTGCGCCAGCCAGTGCGCCGAGCGGGTGGGCGCGGGCAGCAGGCCGCGGGCGATCTTGTGCTCGCCCTGGGCCCCGCCCTCGAAGCGGCGCAGGCCCTGGGCAATGCACCAGGCCAGCGGCTGGTAGTAGCAGGCCTCGAAGTGCAGGCAGGGGATGTGCTCGGTGGCGCCCCAGTAGCGGCCCCAGGCCGCGCCCTGCGCGCGGTCGATGGCCAGCAGCGAGGCCGCCACCGGCTGGCCCGCGCGGTGGGCGACGAACATCAGCCAGTGCTCGGGCAGCGTCGCGGCCATGGCCTCGAAGAAGGCCGGCGTCAGGTAGGGGCGGGCGTGGTGGGCGCGGTAGGTCAGCGTGTAGCAGTGGTGGAAGAAGCGCCACAGCGCGGGCGTGATGGCCCGGCCCTCGTGCACGGTGAAGTCCACGCCGGCCTCGGCGACGCGGCGGCGCTCCTGCTGGATCTTCTTGCGCTTGTCGCGCTGCAGGCTGGCCAGGAAGGCCGCGAAGTCGGGCCAGGGCGTGGCCGGGTCTTGTGTCCAGTGGAACTGCACGCCGCGGCGCACCAGCCAGCCGGCCTCGGCGATGGCCGGCGACTCGGCCTCGTCGTGGAACAGCAGGTGGACGGACGAGGTGCGCTCGGCATCGGCCACGCCGCGCAGCGCGGCCAGCAGCGCACGGCGCGCCGCAGCGTCCACCGCCAGCAGCCGCGCGCCGGGTACCGGGGTGAAGGGCACGGCCACCAGCAGCTTGGGGTAGTAGCGCAGGCCGTGGCGCTGGTAGGCCTCGGCCCAGGCCCAGTCGAAGACGTATTCGCCGTAGGAATGCGTCTTCAGGTAGGCCGGCGCCGCGGCCACCAGCGCGCCGCCGCGGTGCACGGTGACGAAGCGCGGCGTCCAGCCGGTGGCCGGCGTGGCGCTGCCCGAGGCGTGCAGCGCCGCCAGGTAGCCCAGGCGCATGAACGGCGTGGGCCGCGGCTGGGCGGCCAGCAGCGCGTCCCAGGCGTCGCCGGCTGTCGCCCGCAGCGCCACGGGGTCGTCGTGGACCCGGCTAACATCCTCGGCCGTCTTCTTGCTTCCGTCCCGGGCATCCACCGTATGTCAACTCCTGCAAGCGCCGTGCGCATCGCGCTGGCCCAGTTCAACGCCACCGTCGGCGACCTGCCCGGCAACGCGCGCCGCATCGTCGACGCCGCCCGCGAGGCCCATGCCGCCGGCGCCGCGCTGCTGGTCACGCCCGAGCTGGCGCTGTGCGGCTACCCGCCCGAGGACCTGCTGCTGCGCCCGGCCTTCATGCAGGCCTGCGCCCGCACCCTGGCCGACCTGGCGGTGGAGCTGGCGGCCTTCGACGGGTTGACGGTGGTGGTGGGGCATCCGCATCAGTTCGGGGATCGGGGCGACCTGCGCTCGCGCTCGCTGGCGGTGCAGCAGCGCTTCAACGCCGCCTCGGTGCTGCGCGCCGGCCAGGTGCAGGCCACCTACTGCAAGCGCGAGCTGCCCAACTACCAGGTGTTCGACGAGCGCCGCTACTTTGCCTCAGGCCGCGACGCCGGGCAGGGCGCGGTGGTATTCGAGGCCGGCGGCCGCCGCTTCGGCCTGCTGGTCTGCGAGGACGCCTGGTTCGACGAGCCGGCCGACGCCGCCCGCGCCGCCGGCGCCGAGGCGCTGTGCGTGGTCAACGCCTCGCCCTTCCACCTGGACAAGGCCGGCGAGCGCGAGGCGCGCATGGTCGAGCGCGTGCGCGCCACCGGCCTGCCGCTGCTCTACGCCCACTTGGTGGGCGGGCAGGACGAGATCGTCTTCGACGGCGCGTCCTTCGCGCTGGACGCCCAGGGCCGCGTGGCCGCCCGCGGCGCCTGCTTCGACGAGCACCTGGTGCTGCTGGACTGGCACGGCGACGGCACGATGACCGGCACCGTCGAGCCGGTGCCTGCGCTGGAGGCCCAGGCCTGGGCCGCGCTGGTCACCGGCGTGCGCGACTACGTCGGCAAGAACGGCTTCCCGGGCGCCATCATCGGCCTGTCGGGCGGGGTGGACTCGGCCCTGGTGCTGGCCGTCGCCGTCGACGCGCTGGGCGCCGACAAAGTGCGCACGGTGATGATGCCCTCGCCCTACACCGCCGACATCTCGTGGATCGACGCGCGCGAGATGGCCCAGCGCCTGGGCGTGCGCTACGACGAGATCGCCATCGCGCCGATGTTCGACGCCTTCAAGGGCGCGCTGGCCGCCGAGTTCGCCGGCCGGCCCGAGGACGCCACCGAGGAGAACATCCAGGCGCGCATCCGCGGCACGTTGCTGATGGCGCTGTCCAACAAGTTCGGCGCCATCGTGCTGACCACCGGCAACAAGAGCGAGATGGCCACCGGCTACTGCACGCTGTACGGCGACATGGCCGGCGGCTTCGCGGTGATCAAGGACGTGGCCAAGACCCTGGTCTACCGCCTCTGCGCCTGGAAGAACGCTCAGCCCACTGTGCGCGCCGATGGCAGCACGGGCCCGGTGATTCCCGAGCGCATCCTCACCCGCGCGCCCTCGGCCGAGCTGCGCCCCGACCAGACCGACCAGGACAGCCTGCCGCCTTACGAGGTGCTCGACGCCATCCTGGCGCGCTACATGGAGGAGGACCAGTCGATCGGCGAGATCGTCGCCGCCGGTTTCGACCCGGCCGACGTCGAGCGCGTGACCCGGCTCATCAAGGTCAACGAGTACAAGCGGCGCCAGGCGCCGGTGGGCATCCGCATCACGCACCGCGCCTTCGGCCGCGACTGGCGCTACCCCATCACCTCGAAGTTCCGTGCTTAAATTCCTGCCAGTCTTTCGTCAGCTTCCGGAGTGCCCGACATGAAACAGATCACCGCCATCATCAAGCCCTTCAAGCTCGAGGAGGTGCGCGAGGCCCTGGCCGATGTCGGCGTTTCCGGCCTGACCGTCACCGAGGTCAAGGGCTTCGGCCGCCAGAAGGGCCACACCGAGCTGTACCGTGGCGCCGAGTACGTGGTCGACTTCCTGCCCAAGGTGAAGGTCGAGCTGGTCATCAAGGACAGCGACGTCGACCGCTGCGTCGAGGCCATCGTCAAGGCGGCCAAGACCGGCAAGATCGGCGACGGCAAGATCTTCGTCACGCCGGTGGAGCAGGTGGTGCGCATCCGCACCGGCGAGACCGACGAATCGGCGGTCTGAGGCCGCGCGGGCGGCCTCAGATCCGCCCGAAGTCTCCGGCCGGCGGCCGCGCGGTGGCGGCCAGGGCGTCGAGCAACTGCTCGACGTCGTCGGCCACGCTGAGCATGGCCATCTGGCGTGCGTCCATGAAGCCCTCGGCCACCGCGTGGTCCAGGAAGGCGCGCAGCGGCGCCCAGTAGCCCTCGGCCTCCAGCAGGGCCAGCGGGCGCTGGTGGTAGCCCAGGTGGCGCCAGGTCCAGACCTCGAACAGCTCCTCGAAGGTGCCGATGCCGCCGGGCATCGCGACGAAGGCGTCCGAGCGCTCGGCCATCGCCTGCTTGCGCTCGTGCATGGTCTGCACCACGTGCAGCTCAGCCAGGCCGGCATGACCGACCTCCAGCCGCATCAGCGATTCGGGGATGATGCCGACCACCCGGCCGCCGCCGGCCAGCGCCGCGTCGGCCACCTCGCCCATCAGCCCGGCGCGCCCGCCGCCGTAGACCAGCTGCCAGCCGCGCGCGGCGATGGCCGTGCCCAGCGCCCGCGCCAGCGCGCGGTAGGCCGGGCGGGCGCCGCTGCGCGAGCCGCAGTAGACGCAGACGGAGAAGGGCGACGGTGCAGTGCTCATGCCAGGAAGCGATGGTAGAGCGCCGCCGCCCAGATGCCGCCGCACAGCAGCAGCGACAGCAGCACCGCGGCGCTGCCCAGGTCCTTGGCGCGCTTGGACAGGTCGTGCAGTTCGAAGGAGACGCGGTCGACGACCGCCTCGATCGCCGAGTTCAGCAACTCGACGATCAGCACCAGCAGCACCGCGCCGGCCAGCAGCGCCACCTCGACCCAGCTGCGGCCCAGCCAGAACGCGGCGGGCAGCATCAGCACCGCGAGCACGGTCTCCTGGCGGAAGGCGCTTTCGTGGCGCAGGGCCTGCCGCAGCCCGTCGAGCGAGTAGCCCAGCGCGTGGCGCACGCGGTCCAGGCCGGTGCGGCCCTTGTGCGGGTTGCCCGCAGGCATGCTCATCCCGGGCGGCCGGCGCGCGGCGGCAGGGCCGGGCGCCAGTGGATCAGCCGGGTGCCGCACACCGCGTCGTGCCAGAACTGCCGGTCGGCGCGCAGGAAGACCAGCGCCGCATAGGCCAGCACGCCGGCCAGCAGGGCGCCGTAGACCGCGAGCCTGTCGTGCAGCCCGGCGAAGTAGACCGCGGCCGGAGCGGGCAGAAACCACATCCAGGCCAGCACGTAGCGGGCCAGCGCCCGCGCCTGGGTGACCGGGCGGCCGGCGGCGTCGACCAGCCGGATGTGCCAGGCCTTCATCGCCACCGTCTGCCCACCATGGGTCCAGAACCAGACGAAGTAGATCGCCAGCACCACGAACTGGAAGGCCATCATGCCCTCGCGGCCCTGCAGCGCGTGGCGTTGCTGCGTCAGGCTGGACCAGAGGTAGCCGGAGACCATGGTCACGCCGAACAGCAGCATGCCCTCGTAGACGAAGGCCGCCATGCGTCGCGCCAGGCGCGGGGTGTCCGCAGCCGTGGGCGGCTGCGGCGTGGTGGGGATGGCGGTCATGGCTGGCGCGGTGTCGACGCGGCCGCCTGCGGCCCGCTGCGGGGCAGCAGCGTGTGGCGGTCGACCTCGCCCGGCTTGGCCGCGATGATGGGTTGGCCCGGCCGCTGGTGCGGCGGCGGCGAGGGGGGCGTGGTCATCAGCCGCGTGGTGGCGCCGGGCTTGGCCTGCACCACCGTGGGGGCCACGGGCTTGACCTGCGGCCCCGAGGCGCGCGACGCCGACGTGGCGCTGGTCTTGGGCACGGCCTGCGCCAGCGGCGGGGCGGGCGGGGCACTGGCCGCGCCGGGGCGCTCGGGACTGCGCTTGCCGCGGTCGGCCAGCGCGCGGCGCTGCTCGTCGGGCAGCGCCTGGTAGGCCTCCCAGCGCTGCTGGCGTTCCTGCGGCGACAGCTGCTTGACCTCCTGGAACACCAGGCGGGCGCGTCCGCGTTCGGCCGGCGTCATGCGGGCCCACTCGGTCATGCGCTGCTGCACGCGGCTGCGTTCCTCAGGCGGCATGCTGGGCAGCCGGGCGGCGACCTCCAGCCACTTGGTCTTGCGCGGACCGTCGATCTGCGCCCAGTCGCGCTCCAGCGGGGCCAGGGCCTGCTTCTGCTGCGGCGTCAGCGTGGACCAGGCCGGGCCACCGGCCTCGACCGCCGGCGCCTTGGCCGCGGCCTGGGGGCGCTGCGCGTCGGCAGCCGGCGCCGCCGCGGCGAAACCCGACAGCAGCAGCGCGCTCAGCCAGCGCCACGCGCGGGCGGCCGGGCGGGCGGGCTGCGGCCGTTCGCGTCCCTGCTTCACGGGGCTTCGTGGCTGTGCAGGAACTCGGAGAAGCCGGGGTCACCGTAGGCGGCCGGCGGCAGTTCGTCGGCCAGCAGCGCGCTGTCGATCTCGGCGGCCGCGCTGATCTGCTCGGAATCGTGGTGCTGCTGGATCAGCACCAGCCCGGCCAGCAGCACGACCAGCGGCAGGGCGGACACCAGGCGCAGCCAGAGCGAGGGTGGGTTGCCCAGCGCCGCGCTGCGTTCGCCGACACCGACCAGCTGCGGCAGCACCACGGCCGCTGCGCGCTGGCGGCGCGCGGCGGCCAGGGCCTGCTCGCGTCCGAAGCGCAGGCGCTCGGTGATCTCGTGCGGCAGCCCCTGGGCGGCACGGTGCAGATGCACGGTCATGCGCAGCGCCACCCGGGCCTCGAGGGCCTCGGTGTGCAGCGCAGCCGGCAGAGCCGAATCGGGATGGTAAGACTTGGTCACGGCGCAATACCCTTGGTCCGCAGGGCTTGGGCCAAGGCATGCACCGCCCTGGAGCAGTGTGTCTTGACGCTTCCCTCCGAACAGCCCATCACTGCCGCCGTTTCGGCAACGTCGAGCTCCTCCCAGTAACGCAGCAGGAAGGCTTCGCGTTGACGCGTCGGCAGTGCGGCGACTTCGGTCTCGATCGCAAGCAAGATCTGTGACCGTGCGACGGTGTCGGCCGCGCTCTCGGCGCCGAGCATGCCTTCGGCCGATTCCAGGCTTTCCAGCAGGTCGAAGTCGCCGTCGGTGTCGTCGGTCTCGAAGTCCGACAGGTTCTGCAGCACCGCGCCGCGCACCTTCTGGCGCCGGAACCAGTCCATCGTGGCGTTGGACAGGATGCGCTGGAACAGCAGCGGCAGTTCGGCGGCCGGCCGGTCGGCGTACTTCTCGGCGAGGCGGATCATCGCGTCCTGCACCACGTCGAGCGCGCCGTCTTCGTCGCGCACCGCGTAGACGGTGCGCTTGAACGCGCGCTTTTCGACGCTTTTGAGGAAGTCCGAGAGTTCTTTGTCGCTCGCCAAGGCTGAGCCGCGGGCGCGGGGTGGCGCGCGGTCCGGGAAACGCGCGGGATTATGTCACCGGTGCATCGGGGCACTGCAGGCGTGCAGGCCCGCCGTGCAAGCAGTGCCATAATGCTGCTTCGCACAAAGCGTTTCTGGTCTCAAGCGGGCCTGCCAACCCTGGGCAGGCCATCAGTTTTTGATCGCGCAGGTGCCACATCCGCCTCACGAGGGCGCGAGAAGGCACACCGATGGATTTTCGTCAGAGAAATTCACAGAGGTTCTCCATGGACATGTCTGCCGCGGAAGTCAAGCGTGCCGGTACGGCACAACCGCAAACTCCCCCCTCCTCCCAATCGCCCGAGCTCAACGGTTCGGAAATCCTCGTCCGCTGCCTGCAGGCAGAGAACGTCAAGTTCATGTGGGGCTACCCAGGCGGGTCGGTCCTCTACATCTACGACGCGCTGTACAAGCAGGACACCATCCAGCACGTGCTGGTACGCCACGAGCAGGCGGCGGTGCATGCCGCCGATGGCTACGCCCGTGCCACCGGCGAGGTCGGCGTCGCGCTGGTGACCAGCGGCCCGGGCGTGACCAATGCCGTCACCGGCATCGCCACCGCCTACATGGACTCGATCCCGATGGTGGTGATCACCGGCCAGGTGCCCACCGCCGCGATCGGCCTGGATGCGTTCCAGGAATGCGACACCGTCGGCATCACCCGGCCCATCGTCAAGCACAACTTCCTGGTCAAGGACGTGCGCGACCTGGCCTCGACGATCAAGAAGGCCTTCCACATCGCCCGCACCGGCCGGCCCGGCCCGGTGGTGGTGGACATCCCCAAGGATGTCTCGCTGAAGACGACGGCCTTCCACTACCCCGAGCGCGTGGAGATGCGCTCGTACAACCCGGTGAAGAAGGGTCATGGCGGCCAGATCCGCAAGGCCATGCAGCTGCTGCTGGCGGCCAAGCGGCCCTACATCTACACCGGCGGCGGCGTGATCCTGGGCAATGCGACGGCCGAGTTGCGCGAGCTGGCCGACCTGCTGGGCTTCCCCTGCACCAACACGCTGATGGGCCTGGGGGCCACGCCGGCGTCGGACCCGAAGTTCCTGGGCATGCTGGGCATGCACGGCACCTACGAGGCCAACATGACCATGCAGCACTGCGACGTGCTGCTGGCCGTGGGCGCGCGCTTCGACGACCGCGTGATCGGCAACCCGAAGCACTTCGGCCAGATCGAGCGCAAGATCATCCACATCGACATCGACCCCTCGTCGATCTCGAAGCGGGTGAAGGTCGACATCCCCATCGTCGGCGACACGCGCGACGTGCTGCAGGAGATGATCGCCCACCTGAAGGAGTCGGCGGTCAAGCCCGACACCCAGGCGCTGTCGGCCTGGTGGAGCCAGATCAACGAGTGGCGCAAGCGCGAGTGCCTGTCCTACAAGAAGAGCACCGAGGTCATCAAGCCGCAGTACGTGGTCGAGACCCTGGCGCGCCTGACCAAGGGCAGCGACGTTTACATCACCAGCGACGTCGGCCAGCACCAGATGTGGGCCGCACAGTTCTTCCCCTTCGAGGAGCCGCGGCGCTGGATCAACTCCGGCGGCCTGGGCACGATGGGCGTGGGCCTGCCCTATGCGATGGGCATCAAGCTGGCCAAGCCCGACAGCGATGTGTTCTGCATCACCGGCGAGGGCTCGATCCAGATGTGCATCCAGGAGCTGTCGACCTGCCTGCAGTACCAGACGCCGGTCAAGGTGATCGCGCTGAACAACCGCTACCTGGGCATGGTGCGGCAGTGGCAGCAGCTGGACTACGGCGGCCGCTACTCGCACAGCTACATGGACGCGCTGCCCGACTTCGTCAAGCTGGCCGAGGCCTACGGCCACGTGGGGCTGAAGATCGAGAAGCCGTCCGACGTCGAGCCGGCGCTCAAGGAGATGATCCGCCTGAAGGACCGCACCGTCTTCCTGGACGTGCGCACCGACCCGACCGAGAACGTCTGGCCGATGGTGCAGGCGGGCAAGGGCATCACCGAGATGCTGCTGGGGTCCGAGGACCTGTGACGGCCTGAAGGCGCACCGGGGTGCCGGCGGTCACCGCCGCCGGCATCGCCAGGCGCTGCCAAGCCCGATCGACCGGACCGAAACTTCCAACGCTTCGAAGGGCGCGGTCAAGGGCTGCCGGTTACCGCCGGCCGCCTGAAGAACCCCGCCAGAGAGAACGACCATGAAACACATCATTGCCGTGCTGCTCGAAAACGAGCCCGGCGCCCTGTCCCGCGTGGTGGCCCTGTTCTCCGCCCGCGGCTACAACATCGAGAGCCTGACCGTGGCGCCGACGGAAGACCCGTCGCTGTCGCGCATGACCATCGTCACCACCGGCTCGGACGAGGTGATCGAGCAGATCACCAAGCACCTGAACCGGCTGATCGAGGTGGTCAAGGTCGTCGACCTGACCGAGGGCAGCTACACCGAGCGCGAGCTGATGCTCATCAAGGTGCGCGCCGTCGGCAAGGAGCGCGAGGAGATGAAGCGCATGGCCGACATCTTCCGCGGCCGCATCATCGACGTCACCGAGAAGAGCTACACCATCGAGCTCACCGGCGACAGCGGCAAGCTCGACGCCTTCATCGAGGCGATCGACCGCACCGCCATCCTCGAAACCGTGCGCACCGGCGCCAGCGGCATCGGCCGCGGCGAGCGGATCCTGCGCGTCTGAGCCCGGCGTCCGCGCCAACCCCCACCACGATTCCACTGGAGAGAACCATGAAGGTCTACTACGACAAGGACGCCGACCTGAGCCTGATCAAGGGCAAGAACGTCACCATCATCGGCTACGGCTCGCAGGGCCACGCCCACGCCCAGAACCTGAACGACTCGGGCGTTAAGGTCACCGTCGGCCTGCGCAAGAGCGGCGCGTCCTGGGCCAAGGCCGAGAAGGCCGGCCTGAAGGTGGCCGAGGTCGCCGAGGCGGTCAAGGGCGCCGACGTCGTGATGATCCTGCTGCCCGACGAGCAGATCGCCAGCGTCTACGAGAAGGAAGTCGCCCCGAACATCCAGCCCGGCGCCTCGCTGGCCTTCGCCCACGGCTTCAACGTGCACTACGGCCAGGTCATGCCGCGCGAGGACATCGACGTCTGGATGGTCGCTCCCAAGGCCCCGGGCCACACCGTGCGCGGCACCTACACCCAGGGTGGCGGCGTGCCGCACCTGATCGCGGTGCACCAGGACAAGTCGGGCAAGGCGCGTGACCTGGCGCTGAGCTATGCCGCGGCCAACGGCGGCGGCAAGGCCGGCATCATCGAGACCAACTTCCGCGAAGAGACCGAGACCGACCTGTTCGGCGAGCAGGCCGTGCTGTGCGGCGGCACCGTCGAGCTGATCAAGGCCGGCTTCGAGACGCTGGTGGAAGCCGGCTACGCGCCCGAGATGGCCTACTTCGAGTGCCTGCACGAGCTCAAGCTGATCGTCGACCTGATCTACGAGGGCGGCATCGCGAACATGAACTACTCGATCTCGAACAACGCCGAGTACGGCGAGTACGTGACCGGCCCCAAGGTCGTGACCGAGGACACCAAGAACGCGATGCGCCAGGCGCTGAAGGACATCCAGACCGGCGAATACGCCAAGTCCTTCATCCTGGAGAACAAGGCCGGCGCCCCGACGCTGATCAGCCGCCGCCGCCTGACCGCCGAGCACCCGATCGAGCAGGTCGGCGAGAAGCTGCGCGCGATGATGCCCTGGATCAAGGCCAACAAGCTGGTCGACAAGACCCGCAACTGACCAGGCCACCGGACCGCGGGCCCCGTGCCCGCGGCCGCTGCCGCAACAGGGCCGCCTCCGGGCGGCCTTTGTCATTGGCGCCTGGCGCCGCCCTGGACGGCCCGGGCAGGGCAGGGCGAGCCCTGGGTTAGCATCGCCCCCCATGAATGAACCCCTGGATTCCGGTTTCGAGTCCGAAGCGCCGGAAGGCCCCGGCACCGCGCCGCGCAAGCGCCGCAAGGGCATCTACGTGCTGCCCAACCTGTTCACGCTGGCCGCGCTGTTCGGCGGCTTCTATGCCGTGGTGATGGCGATGAACGGCCGCTTCGACCAGGCCGCCATCGGCGTGTTCTGCGCGATGGTGCTGGACAGCCTGGACGGCCGCGTGGCGCGCATGACCAACACCCAGAGCGCCTTCGGCGAGCAGATGGACAGCCTGGCCGACATGGTCAGCTTCGGCGCCGCGCCGGCGCTGATCGTCTATGAATGGGCGCTCAAGGGCATGGGCAAGGCCGGCTGGGCGGCGGCCTTCGTCTACTGCGCCTGCGCCGCGCTGCGCCTGGCGCGCTTCAACACCAACATCGGCGTGGTCGACAAACGCTTCTTCCAGGGCCTGCCCAGCCCGGCCGCCGCGGCGCTGGTGATCGGCTGGATCTGGATCATGGACGACGCGGGCTTCCGCGAAGGCGTGCGCGACATCCCCTGGCTGGTCTGGTCGACCTGGACGGTGACGATCTACGCCGGCTTGACCATGGTCACCAACGTGCCGTTCTACAGCTTCAAGGACTTCGGCCTGAAGAAGTCGGTGCCCTTCGTCACCCTGGTGGCCATCGCGCTGGGCATGGCGGTGATCAGCCAGCATGTGCCGGGCATGCTGTTCGGCCTGTTCATGCTGTACGGCCTGTCGGGCTACGGCATGTACGTCTACCGCCGGATGAAGGGCCGGCCGGTCAGCGTCATCGCCACCTCCACCGACGAGCCCGATGAGGCCGGCCTTCACCGCTGATTTCGCGGGTTGACCCGTGGACGCGCTTGAGCGAAGTCATGCTACATTGGCTGCCATGACGATCCGTGCAGCCCTGCTACTAGGCGCGCCCCTGGCGCGCTGATCGTCCACGCCCGTACACCTTTCCTGTACCCCCGGACCGACGGCCCGCCAGCGCAACGCAGCGGGCCGTTGTCGTTTCCGGTGTCGACCTCGCTGCTGTGTGCTTCCACCCCCTGGAGACCACCCATGCCGATGCTCGACCAACCCGCCAGCAAGTACCGACCCTTCGCGCCGGTGCGCCTGGCCGACCGCACCTGGCCCGACGCCCAGATCACGCGCCCGCCGCAGTGGTGCAGCGTGGACCTGCGCGACGGCAACCAGGCGCTGATCGAGCCGATGGACCCGGCGCGCAAGCTGCGCCTGTTCGACACCCTGGTGCGGATCGGCTTCAAGCAGATCGAGGTCGGCTTCCCGTCCGCCTCGCAGGCCGACTTCGACTTTGTGCGCCTGCTGATCGAGGAAGGCCGCATCCCCGAGGACGTGACCATCCAGGTGCTGACCCAGGCGCGCGACCATCTGATCGCGCGCACCTTCGAGGCGCTGCAGGGCGCGCCGCGCGCCATCGTCCACCTCTACAACGCCACCGCGCCGGTGATGCGCCGCGTGGTGCTGGGGCTGGACGAGGACGGCATCGTCGACCTGGCGGTGCGCCATGCCCGCATGCTGGCGGACGAGGCGGCCCGCCAGCCGGCCACGCAGTGGACCTTCGAGTACTCGCCCGAGATGTTCTCCGGCACCGAACTGGCCTTCGCCAAGCGCGTGGTCGACGCGGTCACCGCGGTCTGGCAGCCGACGCCGGCCCGACCCTGCATCATCAACCTGCCGTCGACGGTGGAGCACAGCACGCCCAACATCTTCGCCGACATGGTCGAGTGGATGCACCGCCACCTCGAGCGTCGCGACGCCATCGTGCTGTCCATCCACCCGCACAACGACCGCGGCACCGGCGTGGCCGCGGGCGAGTTCGCGCTGATGGCCGGCGCCGACCGCATCGAGGGCTGCCTGTTCGGCAACGGCGAGCGCACCGGCAACGTCGACGTGGTCAACATGGCGCTGAACCTCTACACCCAGGGCGTGCACCCTGGGCTGGACTTCAGCGACATCGACGACATCCGCCGCACCGTGGAGCATTGCAACCAGCTGCCGGTGCACCCGCGCCACCCCTATGTCGGCGACCTAGTCTACACCTCGTTCTCGGGCTCGCACCAGGACGCGATCAAGAAGGCCTTCGCCGCGCGCCGCGACGGCGACATCTGGGACATGCCCTACCTGCCGATCGACCCCAAGGACCTGGGCCGCAGCTACGACGCGGTGATCCGCGTCAACAGCCAGTCGGGCAAGGGCGGGATCAGCTACCTGCTGGAGCAGGACTACGGGCTGGAGCTGCCGCGGCGGCTGCAGATCGAGTTCTCGTCGTCGGTGCAGGCGGTGATGGACGTGCAGGGCAAGGAGCTGAGCGCGGCCGACATCTGGGCGCTGTTCGCCGAGGCCTACCAGCTGGCGCCCGGCCAGGTCGGGGTCGACCAGCAGCACATCGACGAGACCGGCGACGGCCGCGTGCGCGTGCAGGCCCGGCTCAGCGCCGGCGGCCGGCCGCTGGCGGTGCAGGGCCAGGGCCGCGGCCCGGTCGAGGCCTTCGTCGACGGCCTGCAGCGCGCCACCGGCGTGCCGCTGACGGTGCTGGACTTCCACGAGCACGCCATCGGCAGCGGCGCCGGGGCCCGCGCGGCGGCCTACCTGGAACTGCGCATCGCCGATACTCGCACCCTGTTCGGCGTGGGCATCGACGAGAACATCGTCACCGCGTCGATGAAGGCCGTGGTCTCGGGCCTGCTGCGCAGCGGCGCAGCGCTGGGCGTCCGCCCCCAAGCCGTCCCGACCACCGCCTGAGCACCGCACACCGAGGAGCCCCGCCATGACCGACCAACTCATCATCTTCGACACCACCTTGCGCGACGGCGAGCAATCGCCCGGCGCGTCGATGACCAAGGACGAGAAGCTGCGCATCGCGCGCCAGCTGGAGCGGCTGAAGGTCGACGTCATCGAGGCCGGCTTCGCCGCGTCGAGCAACGGCGACTTCGAGGCGGTGCGCGCGATCGCCAACCACATCAAGGACTCCACCGTCTGCTCGCTGGCCCGGGCCAACGACCGCGACATCGCCCGCGCCGCCGAGGCGCTGACCGGCGCGCCGCGCTCGCGCATCCACACCTTCATCGCCACCAGTGCGCTGCACATGGAGAAGAAGCTGCGCATGTCGCCCGACCAGGTCTTCGAGCAGGCCAAGCTGGCGGTGCGCTTCGCGCGCAACCTGTGCGGCGACATCGAGTTCAGCCCCGAGGACGGCTACCGCTCGGACGTGGACTTCCTGTGCCGCGTGCTGGAGGCGGTGATCGCCGAGGGCGCCACCACCATCAACGTGCCCGACACCGTGGGCTACGCGGTGCCCGAGCTGTACGGCAACTTCATCCGCACGCTGCGCGAGCGCATCCCCAACAGCGACAAGGCGGTGTGGAGCGTGCACTGCCACAACGACCTGGGCATGGCGGTGGCCAACTCGCTGGCTGGCGTGAAGATCGGCGGCGCGCGGCAGGTCGAATGCACCATCAACGGCCTGGGCGAGCGCGCCGGCAACACCTCGCTGGAGGAGATCGTGATGGCGGTGAAGACCCGCCGCGACTACTTCGGCCTGGACGTGGGCATCGACGCCAGCCAGATCGTGCCGGCCAGCCGCATGGTCAGCCAGACCACCGGCTTCGTGGTGCAGCCGAACAAGGCGGTGGTCGGCGCCAACGCCTTCGCCCACGCCAGCGGCATCCACCAGGACGGCGTGCTCAAGGCCCGCGACACCTACGAGATCATGCGCGCCGAGGACGTGGGCTGGAGCGCCAACAAGATCGTGCTGGGCAAGCTCAGCGGCCGCAACGCCTTCAAGCAGCGCCTGCAGGAGCTGGGCATCGAGATGGAGAGCGAGGGCGAGATCAACGCCGCCTTCACCCGCTTCAAGGACCTGGCCGACCGCAAGGCGGAGATCTTCGACGAGGACATCATCGCCCTGGTCAGCGACGAGAGCGTGACCCGCGAGCACGAGCACTACCGCCTGGTGTCGCTGCGCCAGCACTCCGAGACCGGCGAGCGGCCGCAGGCCCAGGTGGTGTTCGCCGCCGGCGAGGTGGAGCACAGCGCCGAGGCCGAGGGCAACGGCCCGGTCGACGCCAGCCTGAAGGCCATCGAGTCCAAGGTGCAAAGTGGCGCCGAACTGGTGCTGTATTCGGTGAACGCGATCACCAGCGGGTCCACAGAATCGCAGGGCGAGGTCACCGTGCGGCTGCAGCTGGGCGGCCGGGTGGTCAATGGCGTCGGCGCCGACCCGGACATCGTGGTCGCGTCGGCCAAGGCCTACCTGGCGGCGTTGAACAAGCTGCACGCCAACCTCGACCGCGTCGCCGCGCAGGGGTGAGCCCGGACGAAGCACAGTCCCTGCGGACTGTGCTTCGCCTGGCGAACCGGCCGAGCTCTGCGAGGCCGTGGGTCCGCAGGACAGCCCGGACGAAGCACAGTCCCT
>Ga0255209_1000156_pt1 | contig 27698 bp, 23 predicted proteins | sample Miss_Miss_RepC_8_FD_183026 | JGI IMG/M metagenome (GOLD analysis project Ga0255209, IMG submission 183026) | Freshwater microbial communities from Mississippi River, Louisiana, United States - Miss_Miss_RepC_8d | ecosystem: Environmental > Aquatic > Freshwater > River | place: USA: Louisiana...
CAATTTTTTTCTTTTCTCTACCTTTCTTTCTCTTCTCTCTCTTTCTCATTTCTTTTCGTAGAATGCTTTCACGCGCTTATTGACAAGAATTTTTGTAACATCATAGCTCATTATACTCATTCCTTCTAATGATTTTATCCGGGACAGTGCTACATAACTTTGTCCTGCTTCAAATATCCCCGAACCAATGTCAATAATACAACGTTCTAGTGTTGCACCCTGACTTTTATGAATCGTGATTGCCCATGACAATATAAGAGGGATTTGTGATACACCAATTCCCGGTATATTTTCACTTAACCAAGTATGATAATTCACTGTCATTTCCAATCCATTATTAAATCGAACCACTGGTAATGGTGGTGTATTTCCTGAAGGATTCTCCGCCATTCGCACAATTACACCTTGACTACCATTGCATATCGGAGTCGCGGATGTCGTCACCGACTCTTCCATATTTACAACACACATCACTTGAGCACCTACTCTTAATTGTACAACAGTATCACATAATATACTATTCTTCAATATATGAAGTTCCGCCATAATCCGTTCCTTACTCTGTGCACTTCGTAACTGTCGTTCTTTATCTGACAATGGCAAATCAGTTATATATTTTAATTCATAGCTATACGTCGGGCTATCCGGATCCAAAATATCCAATTTCTCCATTTCAAGTCGATTTATTTCATCTACTCGCGAACGAGTTGCGTATAAAATCGTCGGTTTGGTCTGCGGTGTTCCATCTTCAGATACATCCGGCAATAAAACCCCTATGCGTGACCGAAGTATTGCATCGGTCTTTCGTGTGATACGACCTTCGCGCACCTGATTTAGAATTTGACAGTACACAGGATCAGTTTGTCGAAAAATTTGCTTTAGATGAATATGATTCTCTTTTGGAAATGTATTGAACCAACTATCACTTTCAAAACAAAACCGCGAATTGTCGGGATCTTCAGTATTTATACCCACTGGCGGGAGTTGGTAGAAATCGCCACAAAAGATGAGTTGGATTCCACCAAATGGCCGCGAATGACAGTTTCGAACGGTTTTACCAACAATGTCAAGAACATCGAATAAACGTTTCGACATCATACTCACTTCATCAACAATGAGTGTGCGTGTTTTTCGCCAATCTTTTTTTTTGAAGAAATTCTTATCCACACGATGAACAATAGTATCGATATCACCATTTGCAAGTCCAATACCAGCCCATGAGTGAATTGTCTTTGCCTTGCATTCTAACATGACTGCAGCACATCCAGTAAGTGCACACACCTGAATATTATGTTCGCGTTTTCTTGCATATTTGTATATCTCTCGAATCAACGCTGACTTTCCTGTGCCACCAGGTCCAGTTATAAATACATTTTGACCTGACTTATATTTCTCAAATGCCAGTTTTTGTTCTTCAGACATCTGCTCTTGAAATGAGTTGTTATCCATTACATTACTATCACTTGGAGTAAATGATGGTAATATAGTAGAATCCTGTGAAGTCGGAAGATGAACTGTATCTTCGTCAGACAATTTTTTTACTACAGTCGTATATTTACGAATATCATGTGACAAACTTGTTTGCATCGAGTATCTATTACAATAAGATAAAACACAGTGAATCAAATTCAATTTATATTTTATTAAATTACTTTTATTACATGCTTATCTAATTCATTTTCTTTTCGCTATTGTAATATAGAAATAAAATTACATCATTTATATTCAACTACCACACAATGTCAATATCTTATTCCGTCCCGCAAACTTTATATTCAGGAACAGTTACAGACTCGACAATGAAAAAGAATATTGACACCGTAACAACTAGTTTATTTGCTTCAAATGACCATTTAGAACGTTTAAAAAAGTCACAACTTATTCTTGAAAAGTATCCCGATCGTGTTCCTCTTATCATTCAAGCATCTAAGAATGATCGTGATATTTATCCGATTGACAAGTCAAAATATATCACTCCGAGAGATTTTACATTACTACAATTGCAACAAATCATACGTAAACGTATTCGTTTTCCAGCCGAAAAAGCGTTGTTTTTGTTTATCAACAACAAGTTATATCCAATCACATCCGTTATCGGACAGGTGTACGATAATAATAAAGACACTGATGGGTTTTTATATATCACTTATTGCCAAGAAAACACGTTTGGGTAATATGTATTATTGTGATATTCATCTAATAATAACATATATAGACATAAAAGTATAACAATCTATATATGTTATCATTCTTTTCCAACATAAAAAATAAAATACGTGAAAAATTAACTAGAAAAAAACTTTTAAAACGAACACGACATTATCAAGTAGTTATGGGTTCTGATATATATGTCAACACGAGCGATTCTGACTCATCAACAGATACAAATGAAAATTTACCTATACATACGACACCTGAGCAACAATCACAGTTAGAGTCTACTAGAATAAAATTATTGTTTGGTAAACAATATGAAGAACCACTTATATACAATGACTATGAACTACAGACATTATTGTATCATATGAAAACACGTTGCATTGATATAGAAAATATAAAATTAGAATCTCGATTTGAAGAACTCATCGAAAAAATACCAAATATAAACGAATTATTCAAAATCAAACTAAAAATTTTATATATTATGATTTCGCTTAACTGTTATTGTGATTTCTTTGAAGAAAAGAAGAAATATCGCGGATTCAATGAAAATCATTCATTAGGCGTATTTCGTTTTAATGACTATATTATTCGCATTGATGATTCACCTTACAGTTTTATCAATGAAAATGACGTTATTCTTGGATTAAAAAAAAAAGATTCATTGTGTGATAATATTGTAATACCATTTTTGACATATATAAATATCAAAAGAAATGCACAAAATGATATATGCGAATGTAATACTAAATTATGTGACTGTAAATATTATGATGATGAAGACAATGAAGATAAAATAAATATGATGTCTTTTGATGGTAAACGTTATTATCATATCATGCGACAAAACTCAATTTCATTTAGTATACAACACTATGCAAAAAATACAGAACAATTATATCATTGGGTAAAAGATAATATTTGCAATAGCATTTACAACCAATTTTCAAATATACAGTATTCTTTTTTTATTCATTTATTTTTAAAATGCGCAAAACTTATACGTGAATTACATGATGTAAATGTGGTTCACGGAGACATTAAACCGGATAATATTCTTATTCGCGAAGATGATAATTTTAACCTTTACAATACGATAAAATGTAAAAATTTCACTGTATATCTTATTGATTTTGGGTTATCTGGAACTAACAATGAAGGATTTGGCACTGGCGGAACAATCCCATATTGTCATCCTGAATTCAAAAACATACGTGACACCAATAGAACAAGTAAATACAACTGGAAACGACAACAGTTAAAGCATGATGTGTGGTCTCTAGGAATTATTTTTATTACTATGTATATCTATCGTGATTTTTACAGTTATTACCATAAATATCCCGATTACTTTTTTACAAAAGATGGTTATGTGTCCACATTGATTTTAGACGTTATTGCTGATACTAAATTACATGACCTATTTTCAAAAATACTTTCTGAAGAAAGTATAACAATTCACAATGTATGTGACTTATTAGAAGCGATGGACCAATAACTAATAAACTATATATTGATGCTATTTACAGTAGCATTGCTTGGCAATGTCACCTCTTTTTGTGTAGATGCATATTCAGCAACAGGTGTCGATGCAAGTAATGTAACTGAATCATTTGATGTTGTAAAAGATACAACAGAATCGGATGTAGAAGTCGAAGATGCATTAGCTATTGTCGTTGCTGCAGCAACCGTGCTTGGAACATGAGCATCATCTGGTTTTGGTATATTCGTAACATCACCTCCACTTTTATTGTTCATTGATTCTGTCATTGCGTTCATAATTTTATAAGGATTACTATTATTTCCGCGAAGTGATTTTGGTAAATACTGTTCTTCGATAGATGGTGTAAATTCTGTCGGCACAGACGCTGTTATAATGTTTGTGTTAATGGTTGGTTGGTTCTTCGTATTACTTGTGGTAGTAATATTCAAACTTGTTTTTTGTTGAAACTCTTGTTTTCCAATGACTCTTTTCTCGAGTGTATCACGTTTCGTATTCATATGTTGAAGTGTGCTCATAGCAATCTGCGGTGCAATTGATAGAGTGCTCATATATGTACGGTATTTGAAAGAACATACACTCGTTTCTGTTCCAACGAACTTAATGCTATACCACCAATATGCAGGAATGAACATGGCGAATCCTTGGTATAATTCAACCTCAAGTGTTTTAATTTTATCAAAATCATCCTGATACTTTGGTTGCACTTTCCATGGGTTCACAGGGGACCTAAATTCAAATATGTCATAGTCAGTAATTGGATACAAATATCGTGTATCTTTTGGCGGGATCAGCATAACACGAATGCTCCCTTGCGTGACAAGAAGATAATTACGATAATTCATATCATAACGAAGAGGTGTCACTGTATTTGTTGATGCCATGAATATATCATACATGCATTTTGAAACCATATATGGACGAAAAAAATCGTCGTTTAACTGAAATGTTTTAATCAAACCGGTTTCTTCTATAAAATCTCCATTGTTTTCACTAATATACTTCATTTCCGTATCATTTTTCAGGACTTCGTGTGCAATTTTTAGTGGCACTGGAATATACAAGACAAACTCATTATCGTATTCTTTTTGATGGGGTTTTGTATCATCGTTATTTGTGGCATTTGACAATGGCATTTTAGACACATCACGAATATTGATATCAAATGCACGGTAACTCGTATGAATTGCTTGATAAGATAATTGTGATAATATTTGCTCATTATAATATTCAAATGTTGTAGGCTGTCGTATATCACACACTTCTTCTAAACGTTGTTTTGATGGTTGGTCTATCTCATAGACTTCTAAATCATTGCTTCGCTTCAAATGAAAAAGGATATGTAAATATAAGAATAAAACAATACAGAAAATTAAAATAGATTCAATTAGCATTGTAAATATGAATACTATTACATATTCATATTTATACTTCTTTGCTTTTACGAACAATTATTGAATATCATTTACAATCAAGGAAACTGGTTCATGAATACCATCTAGCAAATATTCATCGTCTGGAGGTATGGGTGTATAGTCTTCATTATTATCGTTATTATTTTTATCAGCATCATTAGGTTCGTCTTTTAGAGTTTGTAGTGTTGACGGTTCCGGTTCCGGTTCCGGTTCCGGTTCCTTAGATGAAATGCTTTCTTCAGTAGTTGCACCCGAAACAATATTTGCTGCATGAGTCAGTATAATTTCAGTCATTTCAGACTGATATAATCCATCTCCATCCAACCCGGTATCTTGAAATGTCTCCTGTTTTGGAGATGACGCGGTGTTTTGATTCAATAATCGAAGCAACATCGTATTCATCTCATTCATCATTTGTTGTTGCGAATGTATAAGAGAACGAAGTTCTTGATTTTCTTTCACCAATGGTTCGATTTTCATGATCACTTCTGAGAGATTGGTCTCAGTAACTATCTTATTCACGATACCTTCTACAAATTCGCGACTGTTTGTCAAGTCATTCATGACAACATCCATTAGCAACTCTTCTTCTTCATCTCCTTCGTCTGATTGTGCATCACCCTCAACGTTATCCTTTGTAATATCGACATTATCACTAAATGTAACATGGTTTCGATTTGAAGTTGTTTCTTGTGTTTGGTTAGAGACTGTTGATTGTAATTCTCTGAACTTCCGAATAAGTTCATGAAGAACATGATTATGTTCTTGAAGTTTAACATCATGAGACTTTATAATGACTATTGGTGGTGGAATTACTCCAGTGTCAGATATCATTGTTACATAGGGTGTAATATTCAATTCATCGATTGTATTCGGATTCTGTATTATTTGCATTCGTTGTGGTTGATTTGCATTTCCGACCGAAACATACTTTGGATTTTTTTGTGGAATACCTTTTTCATAAATAAATTCCGGTTCTGAAATGGTTGGAATCATTACATTTACACTATTTCCATAACTTCCCGTTCCTTGTCCTTGATTCATTGCTTCTATCTGTTTTAAACTCGCTATCTTTTGTTTAAGAATCTGTGTCTGTATTTCATTCTGTCTGTGTAGAATTTTCAAATTTTCAGGAGACATTGAACTTCCTTGCATTTGTATCAGTTTGGTTCGTTCTGCCAATTGTTGTTTAATCAATTCTATATTTTGATAAATATTCATAGGTTGTGGAGGAAATCCATTTGGCATTATTTGTGGCGCAAACCTTGCTTGTTCATTTCCATAAGAAGAACCAGATACTCCAGGACCGGAACCAATATGGGGAATAGAAACCGGAACTTGTGCAGTCACGGATGGTTGTCCTCTACTATAATAAGACATTGGTGCACCATTACTTGCTACTGGAGGTGTAGTTGATGCTCTACGCTTTCTTGCTGCTGATAATGCCGCACTACCACTCATCTTATCGTGTAAATAATATGTATATCAAGATTTATAACATGTAATAACACATTAATTCTATATTATTTTCGCATTTTCATTGGTATCGAATCGTAGCTTTGATATTTCAGTATTTTAAAGTCATCAAACTTGTAATCATTTATATTTTCTCTCAAAACCGAGATTTCAACTCGCGGAAACGGAAATGGACGACGCAATAATTGTAGTTTCAATGTATCAATATGATCATCGTATATATGCGTATTCCCTAAATAATGCACAAATTCATGAGGAACTAGACCACAGTGTTTAGCGAGAAGATGTGTCAAGAAGCTATAGGATGCAATATTGAAAGGAACGCCTAAACCTACGTCTCCGCTTCGCTGGTATAATGCGCATGAAAGTCGATTCTGGTTGTCGACGTTGAATTGACACAATACATGACATGGTGGAAGAGCCATCTCGTCAAGTTGACATGGATTCCATGCTGACATGACTAACCTGCGCGAAAATCTCTCAATCGGGTCTTTCAAACATTTAATAATATAATCCAATTGATCCACACCTTGACCCGTATAATCGGTCTCGTGGTTATGATATTTCGCGTTAAAATGGCGCCACTGATGACCATAAATCGGTCCAAGATCACCTTCGGCATTTTGCCGTAGTCCACGTGAGTCAAGAAAATCTCGTGATGCATTACCGTCCCATATATGAACACCGACACTTTGAAGTAGTTGGTTATCTGTTTGCCCTTGAATGAACCAAAGCAATTCTTTAAGACACGTCTTCCACGCCATCTGTTTTGTAGTGAGAATTGGTATGACTCCTTGTTCTAATGAGAAAACCATGGCCGCACCAAAAACAGATATTGTGTCACCATTTCGACTCGTGTGTTTCTGATTTTGTTGCATAATTTCATGAATTAGATTTAGGTATTGATATTCCTCATGAGGATTGATAAACGATGTGGATGTAGGCATTGGAACTAATGCTGGCAGTAGAGTTGGTGCAGTCAATGCCGGAATAATTGTTGGGGTATTCGATACTTGTGAAATAACTGGTATTTGGGAGGTAGGTTCTGTAGTATTTGTAACATTCGGATTTGAATCTGTTTTGGATGTTGTATCTTTATCATCACTCGAAAATTCAACCCGGTAATGCGGAATACTATTGATACGAGCAAAGTTACGAATCATGTTTATAACCTATAAAGGTTGAATGTGTTTAATACGATTATAGGATAAATAATATTATTCTCATTATATATACTCAATAATGGAGGCATTTGAAGAAACAGTCAAAGAAGGTTCAAAGCGAGGCAGTTCATTTGTTGACCATGTCTTTCGTTTAGACGAACAGCAACAAGGAGTTCTCTTAAATATTGTCCAATACACAATCATTGGTTTTGTTCCAATATTGATTATGTTGTATTTGGTTCGTACATACGTCCCTGAACCGGATGATCATAAGGCAACTCTTATGATTTTAGTTGAAATCATTGGTCAAATTCTCTTTATGTTCGTTTTTATTTACTTTATCCATCGCGTGATTACCTATATTCCGACCTATTCCGGATACAGATACAGTGAGTTCAACTTCACGACTACCATTTTAGGAATATTGATGATTCTCTTGAGTATTAAGACGAAATTGGGCGAGAAGGTCCAGATTCTCGTTGAACGTGTCATCGAGCTTGTTGGAGGAGAAACGAGTTATAATGCTGCTGCTGGAGGCGTTGCTACCAAAGGTGCACATGGAGCAAGTGGCGGCGGCGCAGTTCGCATCACGCAACCATTGTCGCAACCTTACGCTGGCGGCGTTCCCGGTGGAATGGTCGGTGGTGGAATGGCCCCTCCCAATCCGGTTTTAACATCCAATCGTAATACTGGTACAGCAGATTATGGACTGTCACAAGCGTCTCAACAAACACAACACTTCAATAGCACATATGCGCAGAATGTCGGCGCTGGTATGCCCGGTGGAATGATGTCATTTGAACCGATGGCTGCGAATGAAGTCATCGGGTCAAAGTTTTAGAGTTTGCATCTTATGTCTCGGCACATTGATTGTTGTATAGTCTGACAATCTATACTCATACGAAATAGAACATATGAGTATAGATAAATAGTGTTTATATACCTTTTTCTACCGTAAGTTGATATATACTTCCGTTGTAAGTAATAGTTAATGAATTTGTTGTATCATATCCTATTTTTTGTTGTGGATTACCATCTTCAACCCATGCCAACCGAGTATGATTAATAGACTTTAATAAGAATTTATGACTTTTACCGTCAATAGAAGTAGAATATGTATATAAGGGATTCGGTAACTGGTGTATTACACGCACATAACTAGAATAGAGATGATTAGAATAGTTACTTATATATCCAACACCATCATCTTCATCTTTTAAGTTATCATTCTTTAAAAGTAAAGGATTAGGAATATCCCGGTCCGGTGCGCCGTTCTCTATATACCAACCATTTTTGGTTTTGTTCTCTTTATTGGGGGTAATACTCGATACAACATTTGCAACCGTCGAAGGTTGTGCCGACGATTGGACCACGTCCTTTGTTTGTGGTTGTTCATTACATGGGGTAAAACACACGTATATTTGTTTGCCGTTCGATTTATTTCTTTCTAAAGAAAAAACCTCAAGCGTTTTATTGTAATTATTACTCGTTAAGAAATATTCTACTTGTGTCTCAGTCAATGATACATTTTCTACTTGTTGATTATTACTTTGTTCCGGAACAACTCTTCTATCTCTGAAGGGCCACGGCCACCACTTTAATCCCCCCCGATATACCGTTCGCGTTTTCTTACAAGTTCTTCGTGTTTTACCACGTTTCACTTTTCGATTTCGTGTAGTTTTCATTCGTTTATATTATAACTTGATAATATTTTCGGACACACACTGGTATTACTTCTCAATGAAAATCTCTCGTTCAATGCTTTTCATAATCTTACGTTCTCCAACTGGATCATCTTTGATTTCATGAAGAACATTCTTCATCATCTTATGGTGGAAATCTTGCAACCTACTATTCGTCTCCCATCCAGGATGTAAATCCATCCATTTCTTTATGGCAAAATATTCCTTGTTTGCAATATCTACGAACGCCTGACGCATTCGCGCATTTCCTTCATCTTTCGCCCACTGGTGGTTATCGCGGACATAAATCGTATCGCGTTTCTGATCGGTACAATGTATCGGGCGTTTATACAAGTCCATTTGCTTCAAACCATCAATCATGACTTTACTAATGCCTTCAACTAATCCTTGATTGCGCGTGTATGTTAAATCATCCATTGTGATTTCGAGAGAATTGACGAAATCCGAGAGATTCACCGCGTCTTTACACTGTTCATTCAAGAAAAAGTTCAAATTAAATTGGTTGTTATTCGTATTATTGACGATAATATTGCGTTCTTTGCTAAGTTCGACAATCTGCTTTTGCAAGGTTTTATTCTGGTCTAATAACTCGAATACGAGAGAATTAATGAGAGACTTTTTGTTTCGTTTCTTGCTGGTAGTAAGTGCCGAAATCATTTTCCGAATATAATCCTTGAGTTTCTCGTTCTGTTCTGTTAGAAGTTCAGATACGGCAGATGATGCAGCATCTGATACACCAGTAACCGATGATGCATTATCAACATCATCGAGAGAAGTGGACGACGAAGACGATGAAGCGAGTGAAGAACCATCATCAACTATTGACGTAGTGTCATCAATATCACTACTATCTTTATATTTTTCCGATACATGTACGCCAATCTCTCGAACAGGGATTGTTGAAACTTCTGGAGCGCTTGAATAATGAAAAATGCCAGAACTTCCACAATTCGTTTCTTCCGCCTTTTTTTTAGATTTGAAACGATAACGTACGATTCGATTGTCATCATCGGTATTTACTTCGTTGTCATTCTCTCGGGATTCAGGTTGTTCAATCTCTAACTTGCTAGCAGATGACGACGTAGTCGTAGTTCTTGTAGTTGTCGTCGTTGTAGTAGTTGAAATGATAGATACAGATACGACAGAATCGGTTGAATGATGATGGTTTGCGTTTACCAGTTTATTCATAGATTGGTTATGCTGATATTGCAGACACGTAGACGTGTGTTTATAATAACTAGAACGGTGTGAATACGACTTTTTACAAAAACATATGTATTTTCCATCATTCGTAGCTGGCGTGTTCGCAGAATTTGTTTCATTTGCTTCACCGCCAAAAATCTCCGGTTCAAAACTAAGTGGCGCAACCACTACGGCCACTTTATCGCCAAAAATATTTGGTTTAAAATCAGGAATGGTTGGAATTTCGGAAATTGACTTTTCAGCCATTTTTTCATCGTTCAAATTTGGTTTCATTTTCAAAATATGGAAATTTGCGCGTTCCTTCGCCTGAAATTCATTGTTACAATCGCATTCCTCCAGAATGGTACACTTCCAATTTGTCCAACCGCCATTCTTCCGAATGCAATGATATAATTTGGTTTGTATAGAAAGATCCAAAGTCTCTCGCTTATGTTTATACTTTCGTTGTGTTAAGTTGGTTGTGTAAGAAATATATCTGTCTGAAATCGATGGATTTTTACAAGTTAATAAATAGACATATGTTTTCGAGTAATCAACATACTTTCTCGGCATTTTTTGTACTTTCAGTCTTGTATTATTTTACCCCAATTTGTAGCAATTTTACCCCAATTTGTAGCAATTTTACCCCAATTTGTAGCAATTTTACCCCAATTTGTAGCAATTTTACCCCAATTTGTAGCAATTTTACCCCAATTTGTAGCAATTTTACCCCAATTTTTGTGTATATTTTTGTGGATTGTCTGTCTATATTCGCTTTATATACAGTCTATATTTTATCTCTAATACATTTTTACGTATTTGTGACCGGTAATTCATTTTACCCCAGGGGTAAGGCAACAATCGCACCATCAGTTGGTCTAAATGTTGCCATTATCACATGAAAAATCGAACATTATCGTCACATTTTTTGTTTGATTTTGTTTGATTTTACCCCAATTTTGTATTAATTTGTAGCAAAGTGCATTTTGACACTTTAGAGATAATGGCAACATTTACACGATAATCAGTCACATCACCAAAACCTCGACGACTATATATCCCGCTAAATTGAATTGGGGTAAAATGGTCTTTTTTCAAAAATGTCCAAATCCGGGTTTGCCCATTTTACTTTTAAAACACGTTTTTTGCACATTTAACCTGACGAGAGCATATTTTACAAAAATCGTAAAATATGATTTAAAAACTGCGGGATTGTGGTAAGGTGATTTTGAAAATATAAGTTTTTGCCATTTTTCTGCCGATCACGTGCATCATCCCGCCACACTGACTTTTCAAAAAACTATAAGATAATGCTATATTTGCTTTAATTTTCAGTAAGGAGTTGCCTAAAATCATTAAAAAACAGATAGGTCAGTCTCATTTATACAGGATTAAAATATCATAGGGTAATACGTTGAATAACCACGTCCTTTACCTAGATATTGGGTTGGTGGTTGCGTATTACGAGCGATGTGTGCTCCAATCATTGGCCTCATCGAAGTAGATAATTTTGGAGTAAGATTCATTATTGTTGATGTATTATCTTGCATAATTGCGTTCATATGTATAATAAACAGATTATACTATATCTATATACTGTCATTATGAAAAAAACAGTAATTGTTGATTTGGAGTATATGCGGCCATGTATTGGACGCGGTAGTCGGTCTCGTTCACGTTCACGTTCACGTTCGAGGTCTAATAAAAAAAGCATGTACGATAACGACGAAGAATTGAATATTAGCGCATTATTACAGAAGAATCAGGACGAATACGAAAGTGATAGTAACGAAAGTGATAGTAACGAAAGTGAAACGACTTTAACAAACGAAGATATTAACGATAGTAGTGAAAGTGATATTGAATCAGATAATTCACCTCTTGCAACAAATCACCGTATACATCCAACAGTGAAAGACTCCGATTATGCAGTTGATTCGGATGAGGATCTGCTGCAATCGGTTATTGATGAACCTACATTTCCGCTTGATGTCAATGCGATATTATCTGCGATGAATAAGACAGAGAATAACACGATAGCGAATATGACGATGAAAAAGATAACTGCGCGCAGACACGAGATTCTCTCGTCGTTAAATTTGACAATGGAAAAAATGGAGGAGTTTGAGCGTAAATTGAGTATGTATCGAGTGATTGAAAACCCATATGAACTCAAACATAATCAACTGATTCGATGGATACCGCTTCGTTCTCTCGAAACACGTCCATACATAACATTAGGTGGAACATTATTCCGCGTTCGTGAAAATCAAGAAGAAGGCGTGCATGTTGTGACGATTCGAAATATAAAGAGATTCGTATTCAATATCAAGTTCGAATTGAACGTGGTATTTCAACGTTTGAGTCAAGAAGAACTCTTAATATTACGTGCAGTAGAATATGTTGAGAATGATGAGTAAAAAAATATTATTTGTCTATTTTCAAGCGCCGTGTCATCTTGGTCACGTCGCGTGTAATTTTTGGACGTAACTTGCCGGTTTTGGTTTTGCATCGAAAACCGTGAGAACGCAGTCCTTTCGAGTTGAAAATAGAACGAGTGCAATATGCGATACGTCGACTTTCATCTAGATTTCGGTTCGACTTGCTTGATTTAATACACCTACACAGTTTTTGAGCAAGAATTCGATGCGCTAGATTTTTAACTGACTTGTCATTTATTAATTTGATATTGTCATGTTGATAGTGATGAAGAATTTGTTTATAGTCGCTGTTTGTTAGTTTCATATCCTCATCAATATCATTGTCCGTATATGTGAACGATTCTTTCATTCGTATCTATTATTATAGTATTATAATATAGTTACATAAATAATGAGACATAAAGTAGTTGTCTTTGATGTAGATGAAACGCTTGGCAATTTTATTCAATTCTCTTTATTTGGTAATGCATTAGAAAATTATTTCAATCGACCTGGTATTATCTACAAATACTTCAATGATTTAGTTGATTTATATCCAGAGATTATACGACCGAATATGGTACGTATATTAGAGTATATACGCAAGAAGAAGAATTCTGGTGTTTGTAGTAAAGTAATGATATACACAAACAATATGGGCCCGGAAAAATGGGTAGCACATATTCGTCAATACTTCGAGAGTAAATTACGTGATTCGGTGCAACTTACTAACAGTGGCGCAAAATATGAGAACGGTCTTGCAATCATTCCACCATTGTTTGATCATACCATAGGTGGGTTCAATCCAAATAAAAAAGAACGTATAACACGCACAACTGGATATCCTGAACGAACAACAAGTGAAAAAACAGTGAAAGAATTGATACGATGTTCGCGTCTTCCATCAGAGATTGAAATATGTTTCTTGGACGACCTACAACATCCTAAAATGATTGATGAACGTGTGTATTATATTAAATTACAACCATATCATTCATTTATACCGTTTGAAATATTTGTTGTTCGATTTTTGAACAGTGCATTATACCGTGATGTGTTTGATAAATTTAATATTCCATCTGTTATAACTGGAACATCTGATACTGCTAAAAAACAGATTATATCGATTGAATTATACAATGTTCTTATGCGTTATGTAGAAATATCACAGTATGATGAAAAGACTGCTCATCAAAAAGTGAATCCTCGCGAGATTGACGAAATTATTAGTAAGTATATTCTTTATCATCTACAGCAGTTTTTTAAAGAAGGCCCTCCACAAAATTCACAGTCGCTTCGCATATCGTCATCATCCAAAAATAAAATCCGAAAAACATCGAAAAAAAATATAATAAGCACGCGGAATGCGAACTCTAACCACAACGGACACATTTTTTATGTTGATAAGAATACTGCAGTGAAGAATATGAAGAATACAACAATGCGAAAGCGATAAACATAAGCATAATATAGATTCAAGCAAACCAAGACAGTTGACCTGATGCGTCGATAAAGATGACGCGTTCACCGGCAGCTTCAGCAGCAGCCACGACTTCTTCTATCGCAATCTTCACTTCAGGTGTTTCATGTATTTCATGAATGTAAACAATACCTTCTTCGCGACGTGCGATGATATTCTCTCGAACACTAGCCAATGAATTCTCAAAAGTTCGTTGACGTGACATATTGACCCATCTTTGATGGCGCGCATTGGAAACATGCCGATCCCAATTTCCTTGGACGCCTCTCCAGCCGCACTGACAACTCACCGGGCGCACCACTTCCAGTTCATGGTATGTGTCGTTGAACAAGCGTTGCATGATGACTTGAATCGCGTGATGAAGCACCATCGGACTCGTTTCGTAACCGGCATTTCCTGGCTCTGGTTTGTAATTCACGAGCAACTGAAATATTTCTTGTTCTTCGCCGCGATGAACCAGATTGGTTTCGTCATTCGTGTAGATACTGGACTCATCACCACAAAGCTCGACCACGATGTCATCTGCGACTTCCATGATCTCATCGTAAAGTTCTTCGTCGTCTTCCATGATTTCATCAAGCGTCGTCCAAGAGTTCATATCGAAATGCACTCTGCCGAACATACGCGGTCTTGTGAGTATTTTTTGTGTGCTTTTATACATTGAACCAAGCGCATTCATTCCGCGCAAATACTCACCTTCTGAAATTTTATTTTGGTTGTCTTCAAGAATAGACATAAGTATATCTAATTCTTTCTGTACAGCATTTTTTGCATGTTCTTCTCCAATTGACATTGTAATTCAATATCTACTTCGTTATCGATACTTATTTTATTCAATGATAAAAACATTTCAATTTTTTTCATTGAATCCTACATACCATTCACATCAGCGTCATACCCAATGTATTTCTGGATTGGGTTTACTACCTTACTAGTAACTTTCCTAACTGGACGTGTGATATTATAAGAAATTTGTTGCTTTGTATACTGCATAACTTTTTCAGATACAACATGAGTAATTATAATGAAAAAACACATGTTCATAATGAGACGTCTATCAACTTCACTAAATTTACTTCCACCAAGTATTGCAAATTTTGGATTATTCCATGATATCGTATTGAATCGTAATATTAATATTGTTACAGCCAAATATAATAAAATATTTCGTAGTATAGGAATATAGTCAGGTAAAGTATTGTAAAATCCTAATAATAATATTGTGTATGTTCCATATATAATATAGTCAGTGTATTTCAAATATGATGTATATTTATTGAAAAATGGGGTCAACCATTCACGAACTGTATATAAAAAAGAAACTACAGTGTTTTCTATTGTATCTATAATTACATTCATTTCAATATAAATCATCTACATTATTGTCATATTAAAATTTATAAGAGTTGTTGTAATAAAAATGTAGTATAGATTACGTAGGCATATCTGATGATACATAAAATGACAATAAACGTGCACTAGGGTCTAATACTCCTTCGCAAAATGGATGCCGCCAATAATACGGGATTGTATCTCCGCGTCCTTCATAAATGCATTCGAATACTCGACGATAATAAAAACTCTCCTTGTCATATGGAGGATTATGAACTGAATACATATAGTTATTTTTATTATTGAACTCATTATCAGAAACCATAAATTCGGAATGTTCTTTTATCATTTGTACCCAAGTCTTCCCGCCATCTGCAGAACTTACACCATCACTAAACGCCTCCTTTCTACGCCACAATACACTATCCGGCAACAACCCTTCATTTTGAAATGCTTTTCGAAGCAAGTATTTTTCCATTTTTTCGTCTGTGAAACGCTTGAAACGAGGCGGAATACGCATGACATAGGTAAGAAACTCTTTATCGGCAAACGGAACGCGCGCCTCCAAACCAGCGCCACTGATGCTCTTATCGGACCGCAGTAAATCAAAAAAACGCACATCGCGAATCATTCGCTCATTTTCACGGTGAAAATCGGCATCACTTGGTGCTTTCATGAATCCACGATAAGAACCAAAGATCTCATCTGACATATCCCCACAATAAATGACAACATCGTTGGTTTGTTGTTGGATATATTTACTTATAAGATAATTCCCTACTGATGCGCGGATGGTCGTAGTACAGTAACTTTCTGTCTGGTAAATTGTATCATAGATTGCATTCAAGAAGTCATTCTCGCTAAGTGATACTTCATGATGACACGTTCCCAAATGTTCAGCGACACGTCTTGCCCACATCAAATCAACCGAACCGTCAAGTCCAATGCTATACGTATTCAAGACAGTATCTGGTGACGTTCGTTTCAATTCTCTCGACACAATTGCCGTGACAAGTGAACTATCAAGTCCGCCGGATAACAAGCATCCAACCGGTCGCTCGCTCATCAAACGTTTCACAACCGCCTTCGTGAATAATGTGCGGATGTTCGTGCATATTTCATCTTCAAATACTGTATCGTCCTTTCCATACATATCAATAACATCGTAGGAATAATTCACCTGAATTTCTTTAAGTTGTGATTCAAACACTGAAAGCCCATTTGTTTTTTTGATACTATCCTTACCAGATTTATAATTTATATAAGCGTAATCATAGTAGGTTCGAAATACTGCCGAACCCTCATCGGAGGTTCCGGTCCCATTATATTCCATATAACATCCAGCCGGAAATTGAATAATCGTTTCGCAAATATTATGGATTGATTTCAGTTCACTTGTAACGCAAAAACCATAATGGTCAGGGTTTATTGATACGCATGTAAGGTCTGAATGTTCGCTACCAAATATTCCATCATGTCGAACAACGCCAATATAAAGTGCACGTACACCGACCGGATCTCTTGCAACATACGTGACACTAGTTTCGTAGTCGTGCAACACAAACCCAAAGACTCCATCTAACCGACGAATGGTTTCGATTATACCGATTTTACGATACAAATGAATAATAATCTCACAATCAGAACCACTAATGTATTCGCTTTGTAGTGAAAACTCTTCAATCAAATTACGATAGTTGTAGATTTCGCCATTACACATCAACCGGCAGTTTTTAAGATGGAAAGGTTGGTCTGCTGCAGGGTCCATACCATTTATAGATAAACGATGAAACCCCCACGCGCGAGTCATATCCTTTACAAATACCGATTTATCTGGTCCACGATGCGACGTTGTAATCGAGTTTCCTTGCAATGTTCTAAGTTGAGTCAATGATAACGGTCCGACTGTTTGAAAATAGAAAATACCGCACATGTTTCCGAGACACGAATTGTAGAGTTATATTTAATCAAGACATACTGTTTAAACCATTTACTCGTACAACGGCGTTGTATTACTTTTTATAATAAAATTGATATAAATAGCCTAGATACAGTATTTGTTACAGTAATCACCGATACATACCTAACACACATATATCCATATCATGGTAGATACTTCAAATAGCAAACACATTCATCACATCAACCAGCTTCTGCACAACAAGGGAATCAAGCAAGAAGATCGAATAGGTATTTTGACTTCATTATTTGAAACACGGAAAAAGCATTCTGGCGGTGGAACAACAACGACATCCGCAAACGTCGTCGATGCGCGGTTCACTGATATCATGGACGCTATAAACGAGATTGATTTCACAAACAAGGAGATATCACAGGAAATCTTCATGCTTTTTGGAAGCAAGCTCACGCGATACAAACTTGACCAGTTTTATACACCACTAACGATTTCAGAATTCATAACTGAAATGATGATCGCCGGAAAAACTGCTGTAGATCCAGCAGGAGGAACTGGTGATCTACTTGTTCATTACCGCGGAACTACTCATATATGGGACATTGACGAGCACGCGTTAGAACTTTGCAGGTTCAATTATGAGTTGAATATGAATTCTAATTATCACATCAGGTGCAAGAATTCGTTACTACATACCCAAACCGACATGAGCACATTTGATTATGTAACGATGAACCCGCCGTTTGGTTCAAGCACAGTTGTCACAGATGACTCCATCCTACAGCACTACGAGTTGGGTGCTGGAAGAAAAAAACAAGAAATCGGTATTCTATTTTTAGAATTAGGTCTCAAGCTATTAAAGCCGGATGGTATCATGTTTGCGATTGTTCCTGCGGGGTATGTTGGAAATTCGACGAAACCGTGTATGGACCTTCGCGGGTTACTCCTGAGACATCGCGTGATTGCGTCAATTGAATTACCAAAGCAATCATTCAAACGTAGTGGGACAGGTGTAAACACCTATATATTGGTGATTCAGAAGAAATCCCATCACGACGCAGCAGGTCACGCCTACCCTATTTTCATATCTGCACTGAATCATATCGGGTACGAGTTATCGAAAGCAGACACGCCAATCAAATACAAGATTGTTCGTGAAACGGGCGAACTTTATATGAAAGATGGGCAACCTGTGATGGAAAATGAACTGACTGATTGTGCGAATCAACTTGCCAAGTTTGCTTGCGAACATCAAATATCAAATTTAGTTCATGCAGATACCTTCGATTCACCAGCAACAGCAATCCACGACGCATACGATTCAGTATTATCGTCATCCTTACAAAATCTGATCCTAGACGTTAAACGTTATAGTCGCAACTATCGAACACTGATATTACAATTAAAGTCATCTCCAGGTTGTGTCCCAATTTCCGAACTTGCAAAACTTATTCTGAAACCAACAAAAATCGAGAAGAACAAAAAATATAAGTATATCGACATTGGCGAAATTTCGACACCATTGTATGGGAGTAAAGAGATGTACGGATGGGAATTACCATCACGCGCCAAGTATTCACTTCAAAAGTACGACATCTTAGTAAGCAAATTAGAAGGAAATGTGTCTTACTGTGTAATTCTTGATGATTCGCCAAATTATATTTCCACCAATGGTGTATCTGTAATCCGACCGAAAAATATGAGTGCACTGTATATATTATTCGCGAATATTACCAAAAAAGACTTCATTATTCAACATAACGCATACTTAACAGGAAGCATTATGGCGTCATTAAGTGACAGTGATATTGGTGATATTCTCATGGATACTCGTGTTGATGTTGAGCTGACAAAAAAAATGGTCGAAGCACTGACCGCATTAACTGCTTTGCGACTGTAAATTTAACCGAAAATGTGTAAGATATTTGTTTAACTTGTAGTTAAAACTTCTTGAAACTGCCTAGCGTATTTTTTTTGATGAGCAGGATTGGCGCGAAGAAGTCGCAAAATTTGCTCGATTCGCTCTTCTTCGGAGTGACCACCCTGCTCTCTGTTACAAGAGCAGTGACCGATGTAAACATTACCGGTTTTTGTGCCCGTCTCTGGTTCACGATGGCAGAAGTTGACGCTGTGTTCCTCTGCGCAGTAGGACTGATTGAGTTCTTGAACACTTACTGTTTCACCGCACCATAAGCATTTGTGACTGTTCGCGACGATGGACCCGACTTCAATTCCCAATTGTTGTTGAATTTCTATCGGCAATTCAGGTGCGCCTTCACAAGCAAAGATTTGCTTGATGAGCGAAATCAAGATCTCATTTTGTTCGGTCGGCCATGCAAAGTCGGCTTCCCTGACTCCAATCGGGCGGGGAAATGATGGACAAGCTTCGTATTCAGCCCGCGTCATTGATTTTGGAACGGGAGGACTGTGGCGCGAACGACGGTTGAAATAGGGGTCACCAGTTCGCGTGAGCAATGATCCGGTGATTCCGCTGCTGCCACCACCAGCATCAACAGAAGCACCACCAGTCACAGCAGCCGCCGCCGCATCTGCTTCGAGTTGATGAAGAGCGCCGATTTTGATGCATTTTGTGTTTCCTTTTGAGACGTATGCGTCTTGTTTGCATTTTTCAATGATAGTGCAGAGAGACGTGTTTGTTTTAAACGTGTCAAGTAAATTTTTGAGATTGATTTTGGGAACATTGAATTCAGAGAACGGGACCTTTCCACCAGGGTATACATCACTGTAGACGCTGGTCTCATCTCGCGCGCATGGAACAAATGTGTCATTGAACGTCGCACGAGGAATCTCGAACTCAACATCCGAATCGAATGGTTTAATTGTTACGCATTCCGGTTGATTCTTCACGACGATTGACGGAACACCTCCACATATCCAACTTATCTTTTTGTTTCCTTTGTGGTCGAATGACCGGGTTGGCCGAACAAACTCGGTAGTTCCGTTGATAGGATATTTTGACAATTTCGAAGCAAAACCAGAGAACAACATTGTAGAACGGATAGAACGCTGAATACCAAACATACAAGTAAAAATATTTCAATTTATTTACTCGTTCTACACAATATATTTTCATATTATATTTTCATATTATAAAGTAAGTAAACGTACCGCGATAATAAATATGGAAATGTATGGTGTTGTAAATGGTGCATACACAAATCATCATGACCGACTTGGTGAAATCAATGAACGTATTTCTTCACGGAATATTCCATCGACTGCACTTGCTCCGGCGTATAATGTTCGCCCTCTTTCATCCAAATACGCAATGATGCCGATTGTTGAGTCACGCCCAGTGCCAACTGTAGAAATTCCACCGTACCAGCATTTCACCACTGAGACAGTATTTAATCCCGGAAATGGAAAGGCGCCTTGGCGTGGGTGGGCAGAACGCGTGAATGTTGAATCATCACTTCGAAATCAGTTCTTCGCACTTCAGCGCAACGATCGTGCTGTTTATGTTCCGAGTTCAGCAAGCAACTTGTATCAAGTCGAAATCGATGCTCGAGAGGTTGAACAACCGAACCCATATTTGTTTGATAATGGAGCAACAAACTTTGCACCGATGAACCCGAATCCCAATAATTTAGGCAAACTTACGTTTGATAACTCTACACGATTTCAACTTCGAACGCTCAATTGTACATACGACGGTTTTTGTACCGGAGAAGGTGGACCTACTATTGAACAAGTAACAAAACATGTTCCGGTTGAGCAGTTAAAAAAGAAAGAAAAAGAAAAGCAGCAAAAGGTGCATTTATCTCATATTGAGGAAGGATTTTCTGGGAGGTCTGAGACAAAGCAAGAAAATAATGAGAAACAGAATAAGTTTCCAAAATATATACCACGCGCAACTGCTTCATCCAATGCACGTGAACATTTAACCATGCGACGCTAATCGCAAGAAAATATAAAAACAATGCTTGAAATAGAACAATATATGCCGAGTTATTGTTCTATTATTACATATCATAGTGCAGTGAAATGGCTGAAAACAAACAAGAAACGCCAAATGGAACAATATCCGAATCAGCAGCAGAGTCAACCGACGTCAACACCGAGTCAGGTCGAATGCATGATTCCGAATGGAATGAATTGAACCAACTAACGCTTTCAGTAATGTCAAATCGTAACCGATATGATAAATACAAAAAGATAGTTGCAAACACCAGCGATAGCGTTATTGAAACATTTAACAAAGAAAAGTCATATTATAAATCCCGTATTTTGGCGATGACGCGTGACTTATTTGATGAACGGTGTGAAAATGAAGATATCAACCGTGAACATGAAGGTTACTTGAAATGTTGTATTGAATATTTGAAATGGTGCGATATTACTGAAATGGTAGGAAATGATAATCGTAGTGAAGTGAGAGAAGATATAACTAATGCACGACAAGAATTACAACGTAAAATAATAGAAACGCCATTAATATTGCAAATGAAAGATGAACCGAATGAATCAAAAGTTGAATCCGGACCTGCGACCGCGCCCGAAAGCATAATAACTGGACAAATTATGTCCTTTGCAAATAAAATGTGTATAAGAAAAAAAACAATGGATGACTTTATCGTCATGAAACATATTCCTGGAAATAGTGATGAAGAGATAAATGCAAGACTACCGAAAATCCGTGATTATCAGAATGAAATTAATAAGCGTTCATCAGCATAGTCGATTCTCATTTATTGGGACTGACATAATATGTTGAGAATCGAATAAATTATTAATCCAGAATATGCTGAAGAGCGTGTCTCTACCGCAAAAGGATCAAACCAGTAATTCCGTGAAGGAATGAGCAAAAACGACTTGAACCCGTTGATAGTTTCATTTGAAGATTCATCATGCAACAACCCCTCAACGTCGTAGTATGATGAATCCTCTCCAAAAATGGCGTTGCAGAACTCATTGTCGGTGGTGAGGATTCCAATGATATCATCTTGGATGTAGTAATCATATTCCCTCGAAGGGACCAGTATAGTCATAACGTAGTTTTCGATGGACTCAATTGTATAAGATGAATACTTTGTTTGAAGCGTATTCACTGGAAGCGGTAATTCATTAGTCAAGGTAGTAGTGTCATCATTTGTCTCAGGATAACAATTTGAAATGATGGTATGAATATAATACATTCTTGTTTTGTTATTGTAACCGATGAATGCAGTATTGTAATGACGAGTGCGACTGCTGTTGAAAACCTGCATGCGGTACATATATTTCGTGACTGGGTGCATCGGATTCATGCAAGAGTATTTGTTCGTAGTTTTCATTTCAGTAAGCACTTGTGCTGCTTCGGCAACATGTGCTTCGAATAATTCTTTATTCGGAGAAGATGAACGTGTAGATTTCAAGTTACTACCATTATATATTTTGTATGATTTCACACTCGCCTCGCGAAATGAAGAAGTGAGTATTTTTACATTTTTGCTACTAGTAGTGCTGCTATGAGAACCACTATTATTCGCGTCAGCACGAGCACGAGCACGAGAACGAGTAAGAACCATTTCGTATATCAACAATAATGATGAACGATGATAAAGTAGAACAAATATCATATAAACCATTCAATTTTTTATGACATATTAGTATAAGTTTAGTATTTCATTATTTGTGAAACTCACCACAAATGACAAGTGAAGATAACATTGAGGAAGAACGTAAAGATAAATTTAAATCGGTAAGTTGCGCGCCGAGAGATGAAACTGATCCCAACGTCAATGAGACCAAGGACTTTTCATGTTATTCATCGAAATCTCTCGAAAAACTGAAAACACTTTGGAATAAACGCCACCCCGACCATAAAATCGTTGATACGGATCCACGTGCAATATGGACTGCTCTTAAAAACAATATGAACCGTGTTTGTCACCAGGAGGCCTGTTGGTTACGCCAGAGTTTTGCTTCATCCGGTATGGATAAGGAGATGCTTCATTATACATTTGCGCCGCAAGCGCCGAAAGAATGGAAGAAGGATATTCATGAGTGGTTATCGAGTATCGATATTGCGAATGCACTCAAACAATACGAACATGCAGTGCCATCATTTCTCTTCATTGGTCCATCGCCAGTGGATTTTGACGAAGTGTTGGACGACGGAGAATGTGTATGGGACGAGTTATGTAATTTTGATATCATGAAGCACGTGAAAAATGGAAAACCCAAAATTGGTATTGTGTTTAATACTGATCCACATGATAAACCGGGTGAACATTGGGTATCCATGTTTATTGATGTACGCGCGCGCGTTATCTTCTTTTTTGACAGTACTGGCGATCGTCCGCAAAATCGAATTCGCGCGTTGATGAAACGAGTGCGTGAACAAGGAGAGGCAAACGGAATCCCATTCAAAGAATACATTAATGATGTCCATCATCAGAAAAACGACTCAGAATGCGGAGTGTATTGTATTTTCATGATTATTCACATGCTCCTTGGAAAAATGACGGTTCATGATTTCTTGGATAAGAAGAAGAAGCTCACGGATAAATACATGCAACGATTCCGGCGCAAGTTCTTCAATGTGGATGAGAAGGTCCCGACACCCAATGTGGAGTTTTAGAAAAATACCATAAATTATATAAACCCATTGAAGTATGTGTATATAATTTATATCATTCGATGTCATATCTCATCTCTCAAGAAAACAAAAAGCTTCTCTGGGAAATATTAGCAGAAGAAGGGATATTCGACGGAATTCCCAATAACGTAACGCCCGAAGAAGTAAAACACGTTTTCGAAAAGATCCTCAAAAATCTCTCGACAAACATTCCCGCAATTCACGCAGAGAAGTTGAAAGAACTTTATCGCGCAAAACAACAGGCTATCGCAGATGAAGATTATGACGCTGCAAAAAAGATACATGCGATGATCCTTGAAATGGACACTCCCGTCGCGAGACTAGAGAAATTAGAAGAACGAAAACTACTTGCTGTAAAATCCGAAGACTTCGAAACTGCAAAACAGATCAAACAGGAGATCGAGCGTATTCGTATGGCTTCTTTTTCATTGAAAGAACTCAATAAGATTGCGATAAAATCTCTCGTAATCAACATTCCAAAACTTGCGAAGGAAATGAGTATGAGTAAATCCGGTGGTTATGGCACTGCCACCGGCCATGCGATTTTTCCAATGGCATCAAACACCACTCATCCGCCGCAGAATGCCCACGTCCAAGAGATTTATAATGCGGAGGATTTTCATTCCAGAAAGCGCCAAGAAATCGAAACGAAATTGCGAGAGAAAGAGGCGGAGATGCGCGCATTCTTAGAGGTTCCGCGCCCAAAAGAAATCGATTTTTCGGATGTTTCGAGAGATAAGAAACGTGGGGAGGGTATGGACGCGAACGATAACAAGCGTGGTGATGATACTGATAGTCCACTCGCAAATAACAGCGATGATATGGAAAAGATCATTGCCGAGAGAATTGCGGCAAGACAACGCGATCTGGATGAAATCACCGAGAGAATGAAGGCTGCGAACCCATCACATTCACTTCAATCATCGCAACCGTCATCGCAACTCATGGCATATAGCACAAACGATCTGGATACACCTACCCCACACAACATACCAGGAACATTATTATCAGATAGTACACCGTCGAACAATGGACGTAAAGTCACATTTCAGGAAGATACGGAAAATCCAATCTTTCTGAAACTAAAGAGAAAACCGATGGAATAATGATGTATTTAACTGTAGTATTACATAAGTTATATGTATCTTGGTTTTGATGCGTCGTAATTTTGTATGATTTGCGTGACAGTTAACTCGGTGTTGTAATAATAAAGTTGACCGATATCGCATTTACCCTCACCATAAAATCCTGTTGGGAATGTAAGATTTTGCGTTGGTGAAGGAACACTTCCTTCGTTGCTTGTTGCAGACGCAACCTCACGACCATTTACAAAAATCTTATTTGTTCTTCCGCCTCCATTTCCAAATTGAATATTCGCAGTATAGAGTCTCCATCCATTGCTTACAACTCCACTAACGGAATTGAAATAATTAACTTGTGACGAACCGTTTTCGTGTAACTGTAATGTATTATCTGTTCTATAACCGAATGCATAACCATCATAAGACGGTGCCCCAAAAACCTTACTAACGAGTGAACCCTGTGAACCTACATTATTGATTCTAACCCACATTTGAATCGTGAAGGGTTGGTTTACTACGGGGTTAATCGCGGCATCTTGATTGATTTGAGCATATTGGCCAGTAGCTGATCCTGGATTGAACTCTATATATTTATTGCCGGCATTTGTCGAATTGAATGTCGGTGTACCATTCAGGGTTGCGCTGTAGCTTCCAGCCGAATCAAGGTTTGTCCAGGTCGTTCCGCTTCCAGAATAGGAACTCGAGTTGTTTGCATCCAAGTATATTATACGTCCGCTAGTCGTCAAACTTGTTATGGTGGGTGTCACTGTAACAGAAGCAGATTCACTACTTGTCCCGCCCGAGTTCACGGCTTTCAACTTGACTGTGTACGTCGTCGAATTTGTCAAAAGAGTTGTTCCATCCGATGATAGCATGTTGATTTCAACTGGACTATAAATTTGTGGGGGGTTAAATGCCAAATAGGTTGCTCCATCATCGGTCGAATATTCGTAGTTTGTAACCGTTCCGCTTTGTGTGAACAAAATATAAGCAGCACGATTTCCGGCTACACTAGACAGTCCGGTTGGTGCAGATGGTGGATTGAGAGTCCATCGTGCATAAAGTATTATATTTGCGCCAATCGTAAATGTGTCTCCTTGTCCATAAGATGTTCCAGAACCGTTGGCAGCCGTGTTCCATCCAGCAAATGTATTTCCCGTTTTTGCTAACGTTCCTGAATTTCCTAAAACAGTAACAGTTGAACCAGTTAGATATGGTGAAGAACTATCGACTGGAATAGTACCGCTCGTGTTGGTATTACCATTATACGTAACAGTATATGTAACAGGTGGAATTGATGGTGCAACTTTAGCCCATGAATATGCTCTTTTGTGTATGAATAAACCGGACCGCCTTTTTCCTACCATGAAGTATACATATTATTAATACAAATATACTACTTACCCACCAAGTGCGAAGAAATGTATTAGTATAAATAATGAAACATGAACAACTAGGGTTCGCAATTATTTATACTAAAAATTTAAAGAAAGTCGAACCGGGATTGTTCGCCCGCACCCGTTCGTGGATCGGCAGGGATAACCGTGCGTCGCCCCCTCTCCACCAAATTTCCCATTTTGTAAAGTTCCAAGTCATAAATGATATGCGTCTCGGGATCTTCCGCATATTCTTTTCCATTCACTGTCAATTTACGCAACGTCATTGTCTTCGTCTGTTTATTCAGTTTCTTTGTCTTGTCGTCTTCTTCCGCTGCAATATTTGGCTGATATGCAAGCGAATCTTCGCTCGATCCTGGTCCGAAAGAGTAGCACTGCAGGCGTTCTTTTGCAGTTGCGTTTGCATGGATCATACAATCAAACGACGATTCTTTTACTGCGGTCAAAATCTGGCGTGTAATCCGCTCTTTGATATTTGATATCTCATAAAGAGACTGGTCAGTACTCATCGGCGTCGACCCGTCTGTCTTGCTCTTATCATTCATACGAATATTCAGGGATTCATCATTGTCTGTCGCCATTTGACGTGCCGTAAAACGCATGACATAGAGAAAAACATCGACGGTTCGCAATTCTTCGGGTAAGTCGACATGACTGCAAATACGACGTGCGCGACCGATAATCTGTTCTGTGCGAACCGGGTGCCAGTAGGGTTCGGTAATATGCACATAACGCACATTACGCAAGTTGATACCCTCCGCACCGGATGCCGTAATCATAAGAATCTTAATGACTTCGCCGTACATGTTATTTGTGAACCGTGTGCTGAGTTGTTCGGTAATTGACTTTGGCACATTCTTCCATTTGCTAT
>Ga0255209_1000180_pt1 | contig 25202 bp, 18 predicted proteins | sample Miss_Miss_RepC_8_FD_183026 | JGI IMG/M metagenome (GOLD analysis project Ga0255209, IMG submission 183026) | Freshwater microbial communities from Mississippi River, Louisiana, United States - Miss_Miss_RepC_8d | ecosystem: Environmental > Aquatic > Freshwater > River | place: USA: Louisiana...
ATGGCGGCAAAGACACTGCCAAGGTGAGTGAATTCAACCGGTGGTTTAACGAGAAATTCGAACAATACCGTTTGAAAGACGATGAAATGGAAAGTGGATATGACGCCTGGTTCCGAAGCAGTAGCGTAACCGATAAAGAGCAAGAAGATGCGACTGATGCCATTGAGGATACGAACGGTGGGTCCTGGCAGGAAAAAGTGGCGCGATTGAACCAACGCAAGCAAGAACTTAGGAATAAATATGCACTTGTCGAGAGACGAGAACTCGAATATGCGGGTGGTGGAGGTGGTGGTGGTGGCAGCGGATACGACCTTACGAGAGAACGACCTCAGGAATATTCAAGTGGTATATTTGGAAACCTTCGTTATGAAGACTTAAAAAAGGCGCATACAGAAACAGTGATTCCTGTGACGGAGGAAGATTATTATAAGACAAAGCGGTTCAATAATGTCAATGAACTACAAACATTTAGAGACCAAACGCGCCGTGATATGCACCGAATGACGACGAAAGAAGAACAAGAACAAATCTACCAACAGTCACGAATGCGACAAGAAGAAGAGGACACGCGTCGCGCTTTCATTTTAGCCAAACAGGATGAAATCTCGAGAGATATTCATAAGAAATTGTATTCGGATATGTTTCGGCTGGAGTATTAATCGCCACGCCCACTGTAGTTTTAATCTCTCGAATATATAATAGATACTCGAGAGATTTGATTCAATGTTTGGAAATAAAGTGATTAAGTTGGCGATTGCCTATCTTATTATAATGTTTATCGGTTTTGTTTACAATAAATATAAGAAAACGATTGATATTGAAGAACAATATAGCGATGGTGAACTCATACAAAAATACCTCTTGAATGATAGCACACTTACGAAAAACAGGAAACCGATTTTGTGGATTCACGTTGAATTCGACAAAAACGCGAGATCATGGGAAAGCTTTGGCTCACGCACGAGTGATAATCTTAACCAACCATATCAGTATTTAACCATCCGAAATATCATCGAGACGTGCGGCGATAGTTTCAACGTATGCCTGATCGACGATGATTCATTTGTAAAGATTATTCCGGAATGGCGTACACGTGTCGAACATCTACCGCGCCCGCTTCGGGGACATATGCGCGAACTTGCACTGGCAACCGTTCTTCATTTATACGGTGGGTTCCTGATTCCGAGTTCGTTTATATGCTTCTATGACCTGCGTAGAGTATATGACGCACACCTGGAACGCGCAAACGTCATGATTGGCGAACTTCGAACAACGTCATCGTTTTCGGCAGAGAAGCAATTTTCGCCATCAACGAAGATTATGGGATGCCGCAAGTTTGACCCGATCATGAAGGAATACATGGATTACATGATGAGACTGACAGAACATGACCAAACAGAAGAAATGGACTTTACCGGAAAATCTACGGAATGGTGGTTAACAAAACAAGCAGAATTGCCTTCCGCAGTTAGTTTGATTCCACCTGAAGAATTAGGAGTGAAAACTACAACAAATAAAGCAGTATATATAGAAGACCTGCTGGGTGACACGGATGTTCCACTTTCACCAACTGCTGCTGGTCTTTATATTCCGGAACAAGATATCCTTAAACGAAGCAAATTCCAATGGTTCGCACGTCTTTCTCCGAAACAAGTGCTCGAATCACACACACTTATAGCGAAATACTTGCTGATAAATGCGGCAGGATGTGGAGGGGCTGTATCTGCACTAGAACGCAAAGTAGAAGTTCATATACAACCCCAACCCCAACCCCAACACCAACCCCAACCCCAACACCAACACCACTAATCACACAGCGTCGTATGGGGGCGCAACCCCACGCGCAACCCCACGCGCAACCCCACGAGATTATTCGTAAACAATGCTAATTCGATATCGTGCTCATGTATGTTATGGAATATTGTAATGTATTTGCATATTAACGATGTTATACGATATTTCGTATCTTCATCAAACAGCGGTGTCAGTTTTACAAAAAGAAAATAGTTATCAAGGATATCAAGAACAGAATACCCTTCATCGTTCAATTGAAATAAAATCGCATTTGCAGCACGAACACATGAGTCGGGATCACCATCTTTAGAACGTAAAATCTCTCGTGTATACGCTTCGAACCGATGAAAACTGATGTTTGTACATATCTTGTTTGCAAGTTCATATGTAATCTCTCGATCAATCAACTTGATCTTCTCAAGATAGTTGATCAATGTTCGAACAGAACCGTTTGATACTTGAAGTAAAAAATCTTCAGCATCATTTGTTATCGACAATCTCTCGTTTATCTTTATCTTAAGCATTATTTTATTTAGACAACCTTGATTTAACTGATTGATTTTGATGATGATATTCCTGGATTGAAATGTATCCACTACTTTCTGAATATTTGTGCACGACGAAATAAAATGCACGTTATGACTATATTTATCAATGCAGTTACGAAATACTTGCTGTCCTTGTTCGTTGATGAGATCGATATCATCCAAAAGCACGATTTTTTTTCGATTGGGAATCATTGACATCGTCTGACAAAATACCTTAACATCATTTCGATAATACTGGATTCCTTGTTCTTTTAGACTATTTAGAATAAGAATATTTTCTTGAATTGCAGTAGATGACGCCATTTTTTTATAATATTCGCGAATCATCGCATTAATAATCGATGTTTTTCCAGAACCAGAATCACCATAAAACATAATATTCAAGTTGTCCATTGCAATCAAACTGTGAATAATCGTAATGGTGTTTTCGTCCAACTGTTCAAAGTCGTCGATTTTAGATGGTTGATATTTTGCAATAAATGGAATATCGGCAGAAGCATTCATTGTATAATTGATACTACGCGTTGTAATAAACTATATAAAATATACCATTTAAATAATAACAAAATCATTTCATTCGCAATGTTCTTCAACTTTCCATTTGGTCCAGGACGCGGTCACGGTCCTAATGTATTTTTTGATACAAGCGAATTCGAGGAAGATTTTCCATCGATGGAACATGGAGACATGAATACAGATAAAGACTATTATAAGATACTTGGTGTGGATGAAAAAGCAACCGAAGATGAATTAAAAAAAGCATATCGCCGTCTATCAATGCTTCATCATCCAGATAAAAACGGAAATACAGAAGAAAGTAAACAGACGTTTCAAGAATTGAATAATGCGTATGCTACTCTCTCGGACGCGAATAAGCGACGAAACTATGATATGATGCGAAAATTAGGTGCACCTGAAAACATTGGAGGATCCGGAATGAATGGGTTTCAACCAAACGTTTTTCAATTTGGCGGTGCAGGTGGTAATGGACTCCCAGAAGAAATTCTTCATATGTTATTTGGACATAGTGGACTGGGTGCAATGGGTGGCGGACTCGGTCAAGGACCGAAAGTTGTATTTCAAGCATTTCGTAACGGTCGCCCGATGGGTAGTCAACCACAGCAACATCAACCACAGCCACACGTGAGAGTTTACCAAGTGCCAGAAACAATCATCAAAACAGTTTCACTTACTCTTGAACAGTGTTATAATGGATGTTCAGTTCCTATTGAAATTGATAGGCAAGTTCCAGACAATGAAATTGTGAAAATTGAGCGCGAGACGATACATGCACAAATACCGAAAGGCGTTCAAAGCGGAGACACAATCATACTCAATGACTGTGGACATATGAACGAAGTCGGTATGAAAGGAGACATACGAATCATGATAAATACGTTACAACATCCAGTATTCAAAGTAGAACAACTTGATTTACTCGTTGAAAAAACGATTTCATTAAAATCGGCACTCTGCGGTTTTGATTTTGAAATTAACCATATTAACGGACGAGTATTTAAGCTTGCAAATAAACCAGGAAACATTATTAAACCAGGTAGTGTAAAAACAATACCAGGTTTGGGATTAGAAAAAAATGGAGAAACTGGTTCTCTAAAAATTAGGTTCAATGTTGAATTTCCAGAGACTCTTACACCCGAACAAATCGGCGCACTTCAGTCTGGATTGTAAACTTTCACATATTTACACAAAAACTCAGGTTTAAATTTCAATATAGTCTTCATTTGAATAACCGGAGTATAAAATATATGGATAAGGTTCCGGAATACCAGTTTTTCGACCAAGTAGTCGAACTCGAATACCATATGAAATAACAGTTGTTTTACATGTAATAATGAATTGCTGAAACCTGGATTGAGATAATAATGACGTGCGTAGTCGTTGATTCGTATCAAGCACGGTGTTTACGTTATCACTTATATTTGCAATACCAATATTTGGTCTATTATCAAATATATCATACCAGATAGTTCCAGAACCGGATATATCCGACGGCGGTGTATATTCAATATAACATTCGTAATAGTCTGCATTTCCGGAATAACTTGGATAATCAACTACGACTACAAGACCGTTCAACTGTCCAGTTGTTGTTGCAGATCTTTTCACAGAACGCAAAAAGGGAACACTAGGCGAAAAAGGATACAATGATGGATAGACATAATTATTTACATTTTCATCACTAGTAATATTGTTGACATTTGACAAATATGTATAATCAGAAAACGCGCGTTGTCCGTTATAATCATTGACAATCATCAACTGAATACGAAATTGATGATTATTCTCATTTGTTAATCCGGTAACATTATATGTAACTTCAGAACCAGCTACACTTTCAGCAGGAATAACGACGTTTGAATTATCTACAGTCCATGTTGTCTCACCAGCAGTGATATTTCGTTTTTCAACTGAATAAAATCGATACCTATAAAACGGCAACGGTTTATAAGGGTTTGGATAAACGGTAATATAATAATTTGGATCATCTAAAATATTTGGTAGTTTCAAGCGTAAGGATACAAATCCGTTATTTCCAAATGCCGATAATGATAAGGGGCGTAATGGAATACGAAATGGAACAATATATGTTCCAGACCCATTCATATTTCGAAATTCAGCAGCTAATGCTTTCTCTTCACCATTAATTTCAATTCGTTTCACTGGCGCAACTTTGATAGCATACCCGCGACCAGATTTTAAATATTTATCAACAAAGTCAGTAGAGATAACATTAGGATCATCAGATGGTATCATATAAGTAACATTATTTTCATTTGGTTTTACATTATTTGCAAATATAGACTGTTGACCTCCTGACTGCGCGCGTATTACATACTCTTCTGGATATAAATTATCACGATATTCATCAGGTATAATAATATTAATTTGATAATCAGACGGAGTAGCATATTTCCATTGAAGCACTACTTTTCCACCAGTTACTGTAGGTATTAATGAATAACTCATGTCTGTAATCGGATCGGTAGAAGTTGTACTAATACGTTCTTCAATTCGATTTCTTGGATCTGGAAAAAAATCATTCATATTAAAAGGCGTGATTTCAAAACGATATTTTACATCATTAATAATTGGTGAAAGAGCATTATTTTCTATTTTCAATGTAAATCGTGTATTTGTGGTAGGCGTGGTTCGAATCGGCGCAGTTCCATTGATAATAATTGGGCCAGAATAAAGAAAGAACTTATAAACATTAGTAGAAATATTCACCATTTCATATTCTAGCATTAACTTATAACGTTTTCCATTATAAGAGTCAATACGTGGATCTTTGTCACCAAGAGAGAGCAACACCTTTGGGATAGATGAAATGTTATAGTTTGGTATTACTTCTCCAGTGAGATAATTAATATATTTATATCTTCCACCATTTAAACCAAACATGTCGCTATTCACTTTGTAAGTCACTCCGCCATTTGAATTATTTGCAATATAGAATATGTTATTAATATCATTTACATTATTACCAGAGACATCTTTCAAATGACCTCGTATCGACATACCAAACGTAACTTCCGTATTTGCGTTCCACGAATTACCGGTTGGATCAAATAAATAATACCATTTTAATTGTATATTAGTAATATCAAAAACATTTTGTACGAGTTCTGCACTAACGTATGTAAACGATTGTTGTGTATATGACAATATGATATTACGACTTGAAATAGAAGAATCTATATTAAAATCCGCGTCATTCAGTGTAATTGGAGTAGGCGGAATAACATAGTTCAGTAATACAGAACGCAGACTTGACATACGAAGTTGTTCAGATATAGATAAACCTTCAAAGTTCTTGTATGCAGTGTAGACTTCACGAAAGTCATTAAAAGGATATGAACTTCGTGTTGGTTCTGAAACATCTAGTTTATAACGTCGTTTATTGAGATAACTTTTTGATATAATTACTCCATTTTGAATATTCTCAACGACTTCTTCATAATCAACAATATAATTCAATATAGGAGACCCTGCATCACTTACAGGTATTTTCCAACTAATGTAAATCAACTGATCGCCAATAATTGGATTACCATAAAATTCGATTGGTGTATTTTCTGGACGAGAAAACGGAATACCTACCAATATCTGCGAATACAAAGAATACCCTAATTCATTTACACCTGCCATACGAAAATAATATTTACTACCATTGATGAGCTGACCAGTTTCTCCGTTTGATTTATATTTATAGGTAGTAATTACTTTTTCATATCGGGTCAATGCTTCATTAGTAACAGGAACAATTACATCTTCAAATGTGTTAAACGCGATTGTATTATATGATTGGTCTTTTGTATAATCAATAAATGTCAGCCAACGACCATTTAGATCAATATCCATTTGAACTACAAAATATTTGATTTCATATCCTGAAAATGACGGTTTTTCCCAATAAAGATTGACTTGACTAGTTGTTTTTTCAGATTCAATAACTAACGTATCTCTACCGTCACTATCTATTGTATTTATAATTTTGTTTGGAACTGAACCACAACGACGCGTAAATGATTCAGAAAAAGCACTTGTTCCAAACCGATTATTTGCCGATATTTGATACGAATAAAACACCCCGTTCGTCAAGTTATAAAACCGATAGTATGAAATTATGTTTGTGTACGGATCGCTCAAATTGTATAATGTATTTGCAGCACTTGTAAGTGAATTGGATGAAGCAATGGTGGGGTTTGGACCAGAAAATCGATATTCTTGTCGAGGTGTAAAAGTTTGCGATAACATTTTTACATGAAATGCGTCGGTTTCAGAGGTAATCGATTGAAAATATGAATTATAACTCGTATCCGTAATTGTAAGTTGAAATAAAAAGACAAACTGAGTATGAGAGGTATCTAAACTACTAGAAAAAGGAGCAAATCCTGTTGCACCAGATATATCAAATGTCCGTGTAACTGTTGTTCCAGAGAGAATTTGTGAATAAGAAGCCGATGTAGTTAACACGACATCGTAAAGTAGACGAGTGTAAAACTGGGGGTTATTAAAATTCGTCAAAAAAGTAGAAACGTTTGTTGTATCATATTCACTCACTGGTATTGAAGACAACACGCGTGTAAATGGACGAGAATAACAGCGAATCCTTAACTGAAATGGTATATTCAAATTTGAAATTAACCCGCCACTCACAGGTAGAGAAGCAATATCACTTGTTAATCGTGATAAATTCGCAGCATAATTCCACGAAAACGTAAATTTTGCTTCATTATAATCTGTAAGCGAACGCGTCATCTTTGGCATATGATACAGTATACCAGACGAAGCATAAGGAGAGGTGGCATTCAGAGTAGATACCGAAAATCCTACACCCACGTCTGCATTACCCTCGCCAAATCCAAGTGATGTAAATTCTCTTGTCATTGATTGGCGATACGGTAAAATACGAATACTTTTTAAAATAATACTATAATCAAGTGTTGATTCTGGTGCAGAAGCAGGAACATAAGATACACTCGATAATTTCACTTTTCCAGATATGATATCTGTCGACTTCAAAAATTGTAACTCGCGCAAAGAAGTATTATCAAATGAAATTGTAAAAATATCAGTAAGAGTTTTGTTATTATTTTGTGGTCTTGGACCAAGACAGTTTGTATTCGAATCATATGCGCGTTCAACGCTTCGTAATAAATCGATACGTTTATCACCAGCAGTAGTGCTTGCTTCTTTATACAATGATAATGTCATAATAGTAACTGCGTTTGTATTCAACGCTTGAATGGGTCTATCATTATGATAGACCCATGATATTTCTATTTCACCATAATATCCAAGATCAATATAATTTGTTTGAGTAGTTGCGAGTGAAGTATTTATATTAAAAAATACAGAAGAAGAATTAATATCAATACCATTTGGAAGACCATTTGAAGATATAATCGGTGCATAATATGTAACAGGCAACGCATAAGAATAATAATATGTTGTAGTTGGAGTTAAAGTTTCCATGATTTTACTAATATATGGGGCAGGTGCAATATTACTTACACGCTCTTCTACATAAAAAAAATAGTTTTTGATAGTAGCGCCATTATCAATTGGACGGTTCCAAGATAAATCAAGTTGATTTTGAACACCGACACTGACAATACTTGTAAGAATATCAAATTCTGCAACGATACTAGCAGTGCCATAATTTGTAGTAGGATATTTTGTGGCTTCAATACGCGCACGTCCAACACGTTTTATCGTTGCTATATTACCAGTAACGGAAACAATATCTGTTGTTAAACTGCGATATAAAACAGCACCATTACTATTGGATGTTGGTGGCGTCAATATAAATGATATATCAGCAAATGACTTTTGGGGAATGACGAAGTTCGATAAAGTTGGCACTGCAACATTTACAGTGAATATTGAAGTCACTGAACCTGAAGAGAACTCAAATGAGGCTGATTGTGTTGCAGTAATGTTCGCATTTCCTGCTTTCAAAATAGTAACGGTTCGACCACTTATCGATACAATTTCTGAACCTGATGCATCTGTTGTAAATGTATAGGTTGAAAATGTGCTTGTATTGGTAGATGATGGATCCGTTAAATTAAAAGGTGGTGAACCATATACTCGTGCTGGTATCACGAAATTTGATAAAACTGGTGCTACAAGAGTTGCCATCTATACATAAATATAATATTGTAAAAAATGCTTACTCCCGCACTTCAGTAATAATAGATGGAACCATTGTAGGGCGAACAATTCGAGGTAACACCAAATTTTCATAAGTATCAGTAAAATTAAAATCTGAATGTAGATTAATTTTATCATTTATGTTTGTATACCCCACTTCGTTCTCCGCATAAACAACTATCTCATAACTATTTGTATCTGTAAGTGGGCGAGAAATTATATTAGTTTCAAGGTCAGACAATGTGACTGAAAATAATGCCGTGTCTACTCCATTATTAAATATTAAACTGTTAATATAATCGAATGATTGTATTGAATATACTGACCCTGAACCAAAAATACGATAATCAACGATGAAACGAATAATTGATTCTGTATTCGCAACATCGGTACTAGACCATGTAATGTTAATACTTGCAGAACCGATTTTATATTCAATGTTTTTAAGACGCTCAGGAACTTTTCCAATAATTGTCGGACGTGACAAGTAAGGACTATTATTTCCTATAACTTTTATCAAACCGATAAGGTTTCGCCTCGATCTATCCTGTGTCACTGCAGCAATACGAAAAAGATATGGTTTTTTATTTTCAAGATTACGAATAGTATAATATAAGTTTGTGTTACCAGTATAAAGAGAAATCACTGTTGACTTCATTAAAGACCAAAGAGTATCATCTACTAAAATAGAATTCATATCTTGAATCGTATTTGTAAGAGTTGATGTAGTTAAAAATGGTCCAAGTATATTGCTCGTTGGTATATCACTAATTAATGTTAAATCAAACAATCGATACTGAATATAATACTGAACAATTGGAACACCTGGTTCAATTACTTGAGGACGATACCAATATAATGTTAATTGCGAAGAGTCTACTGAAGAAGTTACATTATATACCACATCGCTTTTACGAGTAGGGATTGCAGAAACACTTTTAGATTGTATAGAATATCCATAAACCGTTCTTGTGTAAATTTTATAAAGATATTCTACACCATTAAAGCGAATATCTAGTGTATCTTCATAATATGGTCCAACCACGTTAGTAAAGACTGCATTTGGTGTAGGTGTTATAGAAATACTGTTTCCAGAGCGACTGACAATATACCGTTCAATATGATAATCTAACACTGGAGGACCACCGGTTAATTCACTCGACGGAGGTTGTGTAAACCATCCAAAAAAAAGACGAACCAAACGGTCATCAACTGCTGCATTAAAAATTTGTGGTGGTTGTGGTGCTTTTGCTGGCACAGCGCTTACAATTGATACATTTGTTTCTGTTACTTGTGTGTACTCGCTTGTATCACCTAGTGCATTTACAACACAATACCGAAAATAATATCGATTTCCATTCAATACATTTTTACTAATATCTATGAAGTATTCAAAATTGGGCGTATCATATCCAACACTTGTTATGTCATAAGGAACAGAGTATTCTAAGTATTTTGCTGTTGTCGGAGTTGATATAGATAACGGTGGAAAATACCAATAATTCTCATCATCCGTATATTGAATGCGATACGACCAACCAGCATATGGATTCTCACCAGTGCTTCCAAATCCATTATATCGATACTGTTTCCATCGGAACCGTAAAGAACGGTCTGAAGCATCAACACCAACAATTCCTGCAGTGAGAGGATCTGTGTATGATGAAAAGGATGGTGCTGTAATTCGTGGAATCATTGACTCGTTCACATTTGCGTCATTCGGAGAGTAAATTGGTATAACAAATGATATATCCGGACCAGGTGAAATACCATATGAGTTATTTGTGTATACTTCAAACCGATAATTTCCTGTTACAATTGAATTGTATGGTGGAATAATCTCTCGACGAATATAATTTCCTTTTACAGCCGCTGTTTTTATTGCGAATGAATTTGATGCATCACGCATGATTTGGCTATCCTGAATAACTTCAGTCATAACAAAAGAAATATCGCCAACATTGCTTGCATATCCAATAATATCACTCAATCGTGTATATTTGATTGTGAAAACAAGTGGTCTAGCCCCATTATTTGAGAGAGGTGGTGTAAATTCAATACCTATTTTTTGAGACATATTTGAATCGATACCAATTCCGTTTCCAACAGTAGTAGAATGATATGCTCGGCGCATAATTTGTGATGAAGATGGAGCTGAACCTGGAAGAATAGATACAACCGGAGAATAAGGTCCTTCTCCAAAACGGTTCTTTGCAACAATCCAGAAATCATAAGAAATACCATTTGATAAACCAGATACGACTGCACTGGTGGTTGGAGAGAATACCTCTCCGATTGTCTGTGTGATTGGTGCGCCAGTTAATTTATACCGAATCACATAGGTATCAATTACCACTTTTGATACATTTTCTGGCGGATTCCATTCAAGACGAATAGCGCCATTTAAAGGATATGGAGTGATTGAAGTAATTCGCGCTGGTGCACCTAATGTAGTGTATAACGAAACACAATCATTCAAAAAACTAATCGTAAATGACATTTCAAACTCGTCAGCAATATCGTTTATTTCTGGATTCTATTTATTCTATGTATTCTTATAATAATATATCGATTATAAGAATATTGATTTAATTACAAATATATTCGCACGAATCAGCATCATTATAAAATTTACCCGATTCTCTTTGTGCTGATATCAGCAGATACGATATATATTGAGTTTGCTGTAACAATGATATACTCGGTATCCACCTTGAAAATCTTTGCAATAGGACTCGTATACTCATCTTCACTTTTAACAAGAAGCTTTTCATTATTGGAACGGACACCAATAAGACAAGATTTATCTAATGAACTAGTCCAGTAATCCAAAATGATCGGCTTGTCTTCCAAAATTGCAACCTTGGTGGCGTGTTGAAAGCAAGAATAAGTAGGAATCCTACTGATATGTTGACTATCACCATTTGATGATGAGACAACCATTGAGGTTCCATTCGGATTAGATGTTGCCATGGAGTAAAAATAGACGGTATATAGAATACACAATTTTTAAATCTTTATATTCTTTACGAACGAACGAACGCTACCATCGAACTAATTATGCTAAATATTCATTCGTTATAAAATCGAATATCGGACGTATTGATTTTTTTCTTTCTTGATGTTTTTACTCCTTTGGGTTCGTTGAACAATAATGATGATGTATCAGTTATTTCGTCACTATTTTCACCTATTTTCGATGCTAAAACAATATCTCCCATTTGAATTGTGTAATATTCTGTCTCAAGTATCATACAAATAAACCGATAGATTGTATGAAGAATATCTTCGTTGCATTTTCCGACAATAAGAATACTGCCTGTGCGGAATATCATAAATGACACTTCATAATATGGCATACTCATTGACACGGGTTGTTGACCATTTTGTTCATTTTGTGGTTTATCGGGAATATAGTAAAACTTGCTTTGAATACCCGGATAAGAACACGAATCATAATTGCAATTCATTCGATATTTGTATTTCAGTAACTGGAATAGTTTATCGCGATCGATGTAAAATCCACAGTTGAAGTTTGAATTAATAAGAGCAGTTTCACACCGGTTTTGGATGTAATCCAACTCATCCCCCAAAAACGGACGCAAGACAGATACGAGTAGTTGTAGGACTTGAACAAGAGTTCCGTCTTCCTGAATACCTGGAATCTCGAGTTTTCCAGTATTGAATACTTTCACATGCATCTCTTTATAAAGAATATCGTCTTCTGGTGCACGTTCGTAGGGTTGGGCAACACCACTATTGATACGTAATATAACGACAAAACAGTTGAAGAATGCGCGTTTTTTTTTATGATTTCCGCCAAAAAGGTCCTTTTTACACAAGCCAATACTCACTTTTCGCTGATCTTTATATGGAATTCTCCCGCTTGGGTTGTCGATATGTTCAATGATAAACTCATCATAACACCTGGGTTGGGCTTGAAGTTTTTCTTTAATTGAAGCAACAACTGCAGGATCGGTCGTTTGAAACTTGATCTGCTTTTTGATGACACCTTCTGCTCGTGTATAATAATGTTGAACTGGTATTTTCCAGAACATGTCATAAATATTGACGGATTGGTTTAAATATGCGATTTTGGTTTTAGTGGAAATGTAAATCGGCGTGAAATTTTTGCGAATAATACTGTTGGTTGATTCGGATATCACGTAGTTACTTCCACCAGTTTTATCATTTGCACCACTTCCGGTATGCACATTTGCGACACCATTGTCAATAAATGAGTATGATTTTCTCTGTGTTTTTTTCGATATACATGACTTCTTTTTCATTCCATGTTTTTTTGATTCTTCATTTAAATTCATAATAATAGGTGATGCCAAAGTTACAGATACTGGTTGTACATTCACGAGAACATCGGAAACTGATTCGTCATCACTAATTGTATCATCATCAACTGTATCACAATTCATTTGTCGATTCAGTCGAGACATAAATTTCATCCACTCTTCGTCTATTCCTGGTCCGGTGGGTCCTGTCGGTCCGGTGGGTCCTGTCGGTCCGGTGGTTCCTGTCGGTCCACGTGATATTTCTTCTCGTGTGACAGTGTTTTTCGATGTCACCTTTGACATTAGTAATCCAAGATTGGTATTGTATCGTATACTGCATATCTTTTGAATGGAATAATATAATTCAATTTAAAACGATATATTATTCTCAATTACTTTTTTTATGCTTGACTTTGATAATCCGTTTTACAACAGGCAACGCATTCACCATTGACCGAAAATACAACTGAAACTTTAAAATAAAATAATGAATTATATACTCGTTTCGTATATGATGCAAGTGAATAATATGCTCAATACTATTCAATAATGAAACAGTAACCATTTCATCGCTACGGTGACGCACAATATAATACAAAAATTGTTTAATAATAGTGCGAGGATCAATATAATACCGGTCACCAATCTCTCGAAAATACGCCATCAACTTCTGAACATCGCATGCCGGATCTCGAAATAAATCTACCATTCGTTCCCATACGTTGTTTGTAATGACATGTAGTTCTTGTAGATGGTCTTGATTTGTCTGAATATAATTAATCATACTACGTATATCAGAATGAAACTGACGCTGGATTGCAATGAGATTCGAGTCTGTTAAACTAAGTTTTTCGTTGTCACGAATTTTACGTAGAAACACTAAAATATCTGCTTCGGGTAACTGATTGAAGCGCATTCTAACAAACTCTGTTTGAAGTGATTCATCTATTCGAGATACATAATTGCAAATCAGACAAAACCGGACATTATTATCCGTATAACTCGTAAGCAAATAACGGAGCGCAATCTGTGCATTCGTGGTCATATAATCCACTTCATCGAGTATAACAAACTTTATGCCATTTCCGAACATTGACTTTGTGCTGACAAAACTGTTGATTTGATTTCGAATAATATCGATTCCACGTTCATCGGATGCGTTCAAATGAATCATTAAACCGCGATTACGCATATTTAGTTTGGACTGATAGGCATTGACTAAGTTAATAATTGTTGTTGTTTTTCCTGTTCCAGGAGGACCGTAAAATAAAAGATTTGGAAAATAATTGGTTTCTAATATATTCGATAATATCATGCGATTCAATGGATCAAGAACAATATCATCAAAACAAGATGGACGGTATTTTTCGACCCACGGCATCGAGTCGTTCTTTGAATGCGTATCATGTTCGATAATATTACTAACAACGGTTGTTGTCATTATCCCAGAACGCAATTACACAAGCTATACTACCTACTTGAAATATATTTATGTCATTGACATATATTTATGTCATTATGTATTCAAATGTTTTGAAACATAAAACAATTGATTCTATTTTTGCGTAATATACAATATAAAGTAGTATAACAAGTATAAAAAAGAAACTAGAATGTCTACGACTCTTCATGGATATTTAGAACTGATTCTTGGTTCTATGTTTTCCGGAAAAACGTCTTATCTTCTTGATGTATACAAGAAGTGCGTATTCTGCAATATACCGGTTGCGGTTATTAATTATGCAGCCGACAATCGTTATACGACCGAACCGATGCTTTCAACTCATGATAAGCAGATGATTCCATGCATTCTTGCAAATACAATCCATGAAGCAATTCAAACTCATTCAGAGACAATCGACCGCGCAGAAACAATTCTTATTAATGAAGGTCAGTTCTTTACCGACATTGAAGAGCAAGTGAAGATCCTCGTGGAACAGCGAAACAAGCGCGTTTATATTTGTGGTCTAGATGGCGATTTCGAGAGAAAGCCAATCGGAAACTTGCTTCAACTTGTGCCCTTCAGCGACCATATTACAAAGTTGAAATCTCTTTGCAGTTTATGCCGTGATGGGACACCGGGTGTTTTCAGTTTCAGAACATCGCGTGAGGTAGACCAGGTTGTGATTGGGTCATCAAACTATATTCCGTTATGCAGAAGTTGCTATCAGAAAGAAACAATGAAAAAGTCGGGAGGAAATGGGGGGTTACGGGCATAATACAAATAAATTAAACATGCGTAATAAAATATTATTGTTATTCCTTTATATTGTTTTATAACGGTCTCATCGTAAGAGAAAGGGTATAAACATAATTGTATACATATGATATATCTGTCTATTGTGTAAGTATTATTTTTTAATGCCGACATTTTCGATTCCTGGAGAGACTGCTCCTGCTAAAAAGACCAATATTCGACGAAAAAAAACAATGGAACCTGCGCCGGAACCTGCGCCTTCGACACCTGAAGATAATGACGAAATAGTCGAACCAACATTTCCAAATATCGTGATAATAAAACAGACCGATCATAATTATATTGTAAAACATAACAATTATCCAGTGTCATCATCATCGCAACACGATAATTCACATTTGCAACCATTGGTCACGGATGACTTGGTTTCCCCAAACCAGATTCATAAAGGTCAGATTAATAAAAAGCGCGGTAGAAAACCTAAAGCAGGTCTCATTCTAAACTCCAAAGGTGGTATATACGACACAACTGAAGTACCCAATATCATTTTACATTTGAAATGTCATTTGGCAGACCTAAAATCAAACGAACTCATTTCAAATTATGAATATACACCAGCGATTAGCGAAGTTGAGTCGTACACATCACAGTCAAACTATCATCACCCTAGCGATATAGCAACACAAAAAACGAATGACCTCGATGATGACGACGACGACGACAACGACGACAACAATGATACACAACATGCGGAAGAATCGACCATTCAACATAGTACTAGCGCACGTGTTGCATCAGAATATATATTGAATGAAACAACAAATAATACAGTTTATGACATTACAACTCAATCCGTTACAAAGAAGCCGGCAACAGATGCCACACTTCATGTGTTAAATGACCGAAACCAAAAAGAAATCATGAAGAAGATTCATCGTTTAAAGTATTCTTTTCATAATGGCGAGACGGTTCAGACCAAGATGAATCATCGACCGGCTTGTTTTTGGGATACATGTGATTTCGATGGACCAATTTATTATCTTCCTATCATGATTGCGAATGGTGTTTTTCAAGTAAACGGGTGTTATTGTTCGCCACAGTGTGCAGTAGCTGCATTATTAAAAGAGTCGCTTGACACATCTACTAAATTTGAACGGTTGCATCTTCTTCATTTGTTATATGGAGTGCCAAATAGTAAAGGATTCAAACCAGCACCAAATCCACATTATTTACTAGATAAATACTATGGAAATTTGACAATTCAAGAGTATCGAACACTACTGAAAAGTTCGCAAATAATCCATATTGTGAATAAACCGCTTACGCATATCCTTCCAGAGTTATACGAAGACAACAACGACTTTTTAGTGAATAGCAAAGTAATCCCTGCGAACAGTCTTAAAATGAAGAAGAAATATAAAACGATGGTTGTTCAAAGTGGAGCAGAATAAACACTGAATATATGTTTTCAATAATATTATATAGCGTTATTCTATATAATATTTTCTAATAAACACTAGAAACCTATATCATATGTCAAAACAACAAAAAGAAGAGAAAGAAAATATTGTGCTTTATATCAAAAAAAATGAAAATGCAACATATTCAACCAAATACGGGATGGAATTTCAATGCGTAGAACTGATTCGACGATTTTTCGCAGTCCATAAAGACATCACATTTCCAGATGTCGTAGATGCAAGCGACTTTTTCAAACGTATTGATGCCTTCACAAGTGTTACAGATCCAAATAAAATCATAAAAGTAGAAACATGCGCATATCCATTCAAACACCCCATGACCTATTACTTACGACCAGGTATCATCTTATTCTGGAAATATAAAAAACCTGACTATCCATATGGTCATGTTGCGTTGATTTGGAAGAATGACCCAGTAACAAATGAAACACTAGTAGTTCAACAAAATCTTAACCCACCGATTAAACGTTATAATACGGCAGTGCTCTTCTCTAAAATGAATTCTGCGAACAGCAAATACGCTGGTGTGAAAATACTTCCGAGAGAATACTTAACGGAAATTCGTGATTTAGAATGTATCGTTCATCGTTTATAATTTTGATACTTCTTCACTTACAGTTGTTGCAACTGAAGTCGCATCCGCATCCGCCTTCGTATCCGCCTCCGCCTTTTTTCTCTCGAGAACTTGGTTATATATTTTAGTCATTTCTTGCCGTCGATAGTACAATTCAGCAGACTTGTCCATAAAGTTTCTAATTTCAGAGAAACGAAGTTGGTTCGTAGAAGTCGCAGTGGTAACATTTGCTGATTTTTGATTACATTCATTTCCTTCTGTCATATAGTCTCGAATCACTTTTTTTAGATCATAATTTTTATGCTCTAAGGCAGATATCACTTCTTCATGTGTCATTTCAGTCTGACTCATAATAATTTTTACCATTGTATCTAAAACTGCCGGCGTTGGAACTGGAGCATATCCGGTCATCATCTTTTTTTCTTCGGACATTATCAATAGAATTATATAAACGGAAAACTTTATATACTAATCACGGAAAATTAGAATTTGAACTGACGTGAAAATTGAAATAAACATATTACAATATAAAGAATACAGCTCTGATTTACCCATAATGTCCGGAACTACAACTGAACAATCATCAGCATCGTCTACATCATCAACGTTTACGTCGGATTCGTCAAATACGCCACAGCGTGGTAGTATGACGATCGATATTCGACCGATGATAGAAGACGTATCACAAGTAATGACAAAACACATCACGAACATATTATCCGGCGTCATTGGTGAATACACTGTATACAAAGAAACACATGATACGATTATGGGATTACCATGTGTACGCAAATTACAAGAACGTATTGATGAACTTGAACAAACCAATAACAATACCACTGCTTCTACAAAAGCAAACAATAGTCAAACATCTACGAATCGTGAAGATGAAGTTGCACAATTACAGTCGGCAATTGCTGAACTTAACCGATACATCCATGCACTAGAGTCGAAAGTAGACATGAAATCTACCATTGCAGAAAGTGAATCAAATCAAAAACAAGATAACGAAGAATCTGTGAAACTTGAAATTCATGAAAAATCGGAGGGTGGCAGCAACACTTATGATGAAGAAAACCCACACGATTCGACCACACCATGTGTCATATCTCCAATGCATAAAAACGTCATTGTCAGTTCAGAAACATTAGAAGAAAATGTGAACGATGACCAAGATAACGAAGTAGATGAAAAAAGTGTTACCGAGGGCGAGAACGAGGACGATGGCGAGGGCGAGAACGAGGACGAGGACGAGGACGAGGGCGAGAACGAGGACGAGGGCGAGAACGAGAACGAGGACGAGGGCAAGGGCGATGACGATGGCGAGGGCGAGGACGATGACGATGGCGAGGGCGAGGACGAAGAACCAACCGACATTACACAACAAGAAAAAGAACAGGCGGACGACGAAGAAGAAGAACCTGCGGACGACGAAGAAGAGGAACCTGCGGACGAAAAGAATAATGATGATGTTGTCCCCCCTGTAGAAGAAGCCGAAATTGAAGTTTCAGAAGTGAAAATCAAAGGAAAAACTTATTTCACTACTGATCCTATAAATGGAGTCATTTATGCTTGCGTCGATGACGATGTTGGTGATGAAGTCGGTGTTTTCAAGAACGGGGTTGCGATGTTCAATAAAGGAAAGAAGTGAAAGTGCATCTTCTGGATGTATTATATTCTGGATGTAATATATATTATTTTTATTTGTTCATTATATAATGATTGAAAAAATATGTTCACCTGCACTTCTTTATTTAGCCTTCTCAATGGTTCAAATCACTATTGATTTGTTTCAAGGTCAATATGAAACCTCATTACTTAAGTTTGTTATCATGTTTATTTTTACAGCAGTATTGAACATATTGTGTATGAATGGATACACAAAGTTTGTTTGGTTCATTGTGATTATTCCGATAATTTTACTTACATACATTAGTAGTGTATTATTTTATATATTCGGTATTCATCCAGGTAAAACAAACGTAAATGTTCAAAAATCTATACAACCAACAGATACTATGAATCAACAACCTTTACTACCTGCTCCAATGTCGTCACGTGACCCTAAAGCTGTCAGTCCACCTACTCAATAACTTCAAAAATAACAACATAAAAAGATTTCACTCTGTATATACATAGTTACATCTTTAAAATATGATGGTTTGTTTTCAAGAACAAAAAAATAACCAATACTTATGTTCAGAAGAACACAAGATAAGTACATCTTTCATGAAAATAACACCCACCTTTATAAACAGACATATTCCACCACCAACATATGCTTCTAACAAAGAATACAATCCTCAAATGACAGATATTCAGCTTGCATTTGCGTTTTTTTCAACATATCTACTTTTTCCTTTGTTATATATTATAATTTCAACTGGAAACATCACACCAATTACGATACTATGGAATTTGATTACATCAGGTATTTTTAATACCGTTCGAGCAATCAAAGAGTTTTTGACAGATGTTGTTTACACAACTTTACGTATATTTGGTCTATATACATTTAGCACATATACAATTGTGAAAAATGGACGTGAAATCTATTCAGCATCGTCGATGTGTTTTTACATGAAAAGTGACATAAATTCTGTTTATCGTATCGACCGTGCGAAATACAATGTATGTAAATGGATTGACCGTCAATGTAAACAATACAGAATCAATAATTCAGGAGACGAACCTGAACTTACAGAGACGCACAATGATATTTATGATTTTATTATACACAAAGTAGATAATCAACCATTCGTTCGAATCCATCGTGGCGACTTTAACGGAAGAACGCATACACTTATTCACCGACATTATAGACCTTTCAAAAAATGGAATCAAATTGCAAATCATGCAAAGCTTACTGTGTGTTTGCCACCGAATACTGATAATTCGGATACGGATTCAATGAATACATCAGAGACATTTAAAATTTCATTAAAATATCCAAATGATTACTTACTTGAAAAGAATGAGATTCTTGATAAGAAGTTTTTGCAATGGGTAATGAATAATGAATATGGGCGTTCTGATATTTCACACTATATCGGTCAACCATTTTCAAAATACATATTAACTTTACCATATCATGACTCTATGAAACAATATATAACGGTTGTTGAGTCAAAAGCACTTGATGCGCTTAACACAGCGACCGCGACAGCGACCGCGACAGCGACCGCGACAGCGACCGCGACAGCGACAGAACAACAGTGCATTATTTATAACATAAATGATAGCCATTCTATTCTTATTGGAAATAAGTATATCGTTAAGGTTGATTCAGTGTTGAGATGTCCAGTTTTTGAATCAAATGATTCACAAGTTTATGATGTTGATAGTATGTTGACAAGTTATTATAGTTGTTCTGACAGTGAAACCGAGACAGAGTCAGATGCAGAGTCAGATGCAGAGTCAGATACAGAGACGGCAACAGCGACAGATTCAGATGCAGAGTCAGCGACAAAGACAGACAATGAATCAAAAATCAATGATGACAATCTCGTAAGTAACAACAATTCAAAAGACGAAAATGTTGCTGATACAGAGTTTGAAATGATTGACGAAATGGCGCAGTGAGATAAAGAGTATAAAAAAAAATTGATTGTATAATATACGGTGTGTATTATCCCATCCACATCACTACGGAAATTCATTAACTGCGTTTGACTTAAATCAACGTTCATGACTACTACATCTGACTCTATTCTTGTAACTGGTTCCGACCAGTTTCACAAATTGTCGCATCGTTGGACTCTTTGGGCTCATCTTCCTCATGATACAAATTGGGCCGCATCAAGTTATAAAAAGATATACGAGTTTGATACGGCTGAAGAGGCAATTGCAATTTTCGAGGTACTTCCTCCCAAACTTGTTATGAACTGTATGTTGTTTCTGATGCGGTCTGGTATTGTCCCCATGTGGGAAGATCCACAAAATCGAAATGGTGGTTGCTTTTCATACAAGGTTGCAAATAAGGAAGTGAACACAGCATGGAAACAATTGTCGTATGTCACCGTAGGTGAGACAATTTCTACCAATATGAACGTAATTCCTACTGTGAATGGTATAACCATTTCACCAAAAAAGAATTTCTGTATTATCAAAATCTGGATGGCGAATTGTAATTTTCAGAACGCAGGAATTATCCGCGAACTGGAAGGAATTACAGCACACGGGTGTTTGTTCAAGAAACATACACCAGAATACTAGTATGCATGCTCCGCGAAACATAGCAGCATCAGTAATAATACGAACCCAACTTCACGGTTCATATTATTTTATTTTTGTTCATTGATTTATCCAACCTCGATCGCGAATATAGTTACCGTCACGGCAATCCATGATGTTTTCGCCATTACAATTGGCAACGTAGCATGTATTTATGTGCGGCGGTCGGCGAATACACTCTTTAAATAAATAAATCACCTCAGGTTGTTCCTTTGGTAGTTCAATACAAATATCAATGATAAACCCTTCTTTGCTTTCGTCCTCAAGAGCACCCACTTCCATCCTTGCGCTGGGTTCTATGTCTATTATCACACAATGATTCTCTATTTTCATTTTTATTTTATCATGATTTGCAAGTACCCATTTGTTTTGCGTAAAAGAATTTATAGACATTGTATATCTTACATCGTTCGGAAAATAATGAATAGGGATTGTATCTTCATCGAGTGAAGATACATAGATTGGAATACGAATATCACGTAATGTGTAATGAGTAAACGGTTGAAGTGAATTAGGTATATTTGTTTCTCCCGCAGATGTCGCCGTAGAACGCACATTATATAATATAAAATCGTACATGTCATTTGTAGGACCGTTATCTTGATTCATATATGATTTATTCACAAGAAATGAAACCAAGAATCCTAATATTAGTGGACTTTTCGCGCGAGAATGAACCATAATGGCTTGAAATATACTTGTTTTATTCATACTTAAACAGGAGTAGAATGAAACAGAAGCAGAAGCAGTCGTAGATAGTGTGGTTGTATTTTGAATTAGTGAATGAAATGGCACCAAATCAATATCTGCATAGACTCCCCCATGTATATACAATTTACATAATCGCCATAAATCGGCTTTATACATCCCGCGCGGGATATATATAAAAAGCATCGCGATATTTCTATGAAACTCAGATTCAAGAAACTTAATACAATCTACATCCATACTGAAATCAATGACATAATCTGGATTTAGATCACGCCAGCGTTTCAAAACAATCTGCGGCAACGGAGAATGATACGTCATGTATATTGTTTTGTTCGACGGATTCATTCCGTTACAATGCACAAATATAAACATAATAATAATACCGTTTTATTATGTTTCTCCCTGCTCCAGCGCCGTTCTACGAACTCGGCAGTGGCGACAAGCACAACTTGATCGTCCCCAGTGACGCTACGTAGTATTTCACAACAAGCGGCATATCATTATCCAGGTACATCTCAATCTGGTTGCATAGGTTCGTACACTTAATGAAATACCCCAGATTCTTCAACGAAAACTCGCCTTGGATAATCTTGCCCGCATCCTTCTTATGAAGAAACTCCATACTTCCATCCGACTCTACGCGCCTCACCTCCGCCGTCGCAAATTGTCCCGAGCAACGAAAAATCAATTCATTCCCCACTGATTTAATTTCCAGCTTCTCAGAAATGCACGAGAGATCGCGAATAATCTTCTGAAAATCGCAGGATGGGAGGTTAATCACGCTAGAAAATGCGACCTGGGGTTCTACCAGGTCTTCGGGGTCAGGCTCGATGAGGCGCAGTTTCTGTGTCTTGCATTGCTTAATATCGCCATTCTCGAATTTAAGACCAAGATACGAAACCACCCCATCATTGTAGTCCTTCTTTTCAATGTAAATCGTGAGCGTATCATCATTGTCGATCGAGTTGATCAATTTAAACAAATGAAACATATTCACGCCGATAATGATCTTATCAAGCGCGCATTCATAGAGCTCGAAATTCACGGCTTCCAGGAACATATGCGCCAACATCGTATGCGATTTATCCATATTGATAATACGAATTCCGTCCTTCTGAAATGTAATATTCGTCTCAATCAAGATTTCCTTTAGTGCGCACATCATCGTTCGAACTGGCGCGATTTGAACGGTTTTTATCACGAGGACGTTATCTGAGGCGGCCCCACCTCCTCCGTATGAATCGGACACTGTGTTAACGGCGGCGGATGTTGCGGCACATCCCCCTCCTCCTCCGGAGGTATGTGCGTTTAAATTCGAAAAACTCATATCTTTATACATAACATTTTACAAATCTTTATATCTATTTATTGTGGTAATAAAGGACGAAATCAATATCGGCGTATAATATAGTAAATACGGCGGAACACGCGCGTTTTTTATGAAAGAAACAAAGCATAAACGATACACAAAACCGGGACGAACGCGAACGCGAACGCGACGACGAAAAACACCTTCAAAAGGCGCCAAAACCAACGACGACGACGACGGATGGCTGAAAATAACCATTCGCGGTGCTCCATATGAACGCGGCGTTTCTCATGGAAAACAAGTGATCGCGGCAGATCCCGAGAGATTTACATATATGTTCTCTGTCTACAACTTTCTATTCAAACAAGGATACGGTCGTGACCTAGACTTCTTCTGCGGACTCTGCGACGATTTTTACCGCCCCGTCATCAAAAAACGGTTTCCGAAGATATTTAAGGAAATGGAAGGAATCGCTGCAGGTGCGGGAATCCGAGTATGCGAGGTCATTCTCGTCAATGTTTACATGTCGCTCCCCTATTTCTACGCGCACTTGTTGCGATATATCGACACTCCCAAGTACCGGAAAAAGTACGCAGATGTGATACGCGACGAACTCGCGATTGTTGCCGACCCGAACGCGCTTTATGCACGTAATGCACGTCTAAATGACTTCAAAGACCGATGTTCGCTCGTGATGGCGGTTGGGGAAGACTGGACCAAAGACGGTGGAATCGTATGCGGACATTCATCGTTCACCGACTTTTTAGACGCTCAGTTCTCGAACGTGATATTGCGGATTGAACCAGAGGAGGGGGATGGATACGCAATGGTGATGCAATCCGTACCTGGTGGTGTATGGAGTATGACCGATTTCTTCGTCACTGGCGCGGGAATTATCGGCACGGAGACGACGATAAGCGGTTTCAACGCTTTCCGGTTTCGCGATCCGATCTGTTGCAGAATCCGCGAATGTATGCAATACGGACGAACTTTAGAAGAATATGCCGAGAGATTGCAAAAACGGAATTCGGGGGATTATGCGTGTTCGTGGATGTTTGGCGACACACGCGGTAAGCCTCGTATCATGCGCGTAGAGCTTGGACTGAATTACGTGAATGTCGAGACAACTCAAAACGGAGTATTCATTGGATTCAATTCAACGTATGACGAGAGAATCCGGAATATAGAATGCACGGACGCATTGTCGTCCCAGGCGGCAACACACGCGACAGGTGCAGGCGCAATTGACGGAGGCGGGGGTAGCGGATGGCGCGATGTTTCAACAAGTATAGGCAACCGTCGCGTCCAATTAGAGAAACTCACCGAGAAGTATCGCGGACGGATCGATACGGATGTCATGAAACGAATTTTGGCGGATCATTATGACA
>Ga0255209_1000183_pt1 | contig 24751 bp, 24 predicted proteins | sample Miss_Miss_RepC_8_FD_183026 | JGI IMG/M metagenome (GOLD analysis project Ga0255209, IMG submission 183026) | Freshwater microbial communities from Mississippi River, Louisiana, United States - Miss_Miss_RepC_8d | ecosystem: Environmental > Aquatic > Freshwater > River | place: USA: Louisiana...
TTACTACAAATAATTAATGTATAAATAATAATTTATTATAATTATTATATATAATGTCAAGGTATTATGCTAATTATCCACAATATTTAGGTGCACAAAAATGTTGCGATTTAAGAACACAAGGTCCTGTCGGACCACAAGGACCACCTGGACCTGCTGGTATTGGAGAAAGAGGATGGACTGGGCCTGCTGGAGAAAGTTATACTGGTCCCACTGGAAGAGGATGTAGAGGTCCAACAGGTGAACCTGGACCAGCAGGAATACCAGGTGATAGATATTTATCTCCATCTTTACCTGTGGCACTAGCACCCACTCCAGGAGGTTCTGTGTCATTTACAATAAATACAGGACTAGCATATATTCCAGGAAATACTGTAATTGTAGTAGAACAATTTAACCTTAACAATATGTTCGAGGGAATAGTGACAAGTTATAATTCTCTTACAGGCGCTATCACAATATCAAATATAACAAATATTCAAGGATCATTTGGTGGTTTTGTAATTTATTATGTTAACCTTGATGGACTTGATGGACCAACTGGTGTCACTGGACCAACAGGACAACAAGGTGATACAGGACCAACAGGACAACAAGGAGATACAGGTCCAACTGGTTACGACGGATCAACAGGACAAAAAGGTGATACGGGACCAACTGGAGCAAGTCAATGGGTTAATACTGCCTATACAGGTCCTACTGGTCCAGGATATACAGGAATTGGCTACACCGGCGATGTTCAAGTTTTCGGTAATTTGTATGTTTCGGGCGGAATAGACCCTACGTATTTAGCGCTAACACCACAAGTATCAAACCCACTTTCAGCTGGTTTAGAAGGAATATGGATTGAAAACGGAGGTTCATTTAGGGTCCAAAAGACAAGATTAGATGATTTTTCTGGAACAACTTCTGGATATGTAGATATAAATCCAATAAACAATCCACAAATTGTATTATCTGATGGTCTTACACCCACAGAAATAAATGTTGTTACTTTGAATAATAATGCAATATTGTTAAATGATTATTCAGGCCCAGGAACTTCTACATCAATTACTCCAACTACTATATCTACCAACCAAAACCTTACTTTAACTGCGAGTTCTGCTATGTTATTACAAACAACTGGAACTAATTCTAATATAGAATTAAACCCTGAAAGCACTACTGGTGGAATAGTATTTACAGGGAATGCTTTACAAAGTAATAGTGCTGGTGGTAATAGTGGAGAACATCTTGTAATAACTCTTAATGGAATAAAATATAAAATAGCATTATTACAACCTTGAACATTTACATCCATTAGATTTACAATACAAAAAAGGTGTGAAAATATTGTCTTATATTATTATTTATTAGGAATATAAACTATAGAATCATTATGGTCAGCTAAATACCATGTAGGCGATATTAAACATTTATTTTCCAACCAAGCCCAATAATTAACTTCCCAAACCAAAGTTTTTGTTTCATTTAAAAATTTAAAAAAATAATCGTTACTCATATTATAAAAATGAATTAAACTTCTTTTATCGCCAATTAAAAAACCACCGCAAAATCGCCAAACAATATTATTTTTTAAATAATTTATATCATTTATTTTAAAATTCCAGCAACCAGGAAGATAGATAAAATCTTCTTTAAATTTTGTATTTGATATATTCTTTATTTTTAATAATGTGTTATTCATATCTTTAAAAATATATGGTAAACTAAAATCAAACCAACAAAAATAATCTGAATTATATGGATTTAAATCAATTGTCTTTTTTAAAAATTCCAACTTTGCCAACATTAAAAACATATAATTTTTTGTATCTTTTAATTGATTTCTATTATTTGGTAGATTACATAATTCTGGTGTTTCTTCTCCAATTGTATATAATTCAAGTTCATTTATAGATAATGATTTAATAACTTTAAGATTTTTGAATTTTAATTCAAGTTCATTAAATTTACTTTGTAACTCAGGGTCAATAATAATACAAATATTGATGCCTACTTCTAATAAAAGCATAAAATGTTTTAAACGATTTTCAAATGTTCTAGAAATATCATATTCCTCTTCATATACTTTTAAATAAGCAGTAACAAACGTAGTTGACATTTATTAATAATATAATAATATTTATATCATTAATCTAGTATAATAATAATGAATCTATATAGTTTTTATCATAAACACCAATTTTAGTTGTTCTATCCCATACACTATAATTAATTAATACTCTGTCATCTTCAACAACAATACTTAAGCAATATTCAATGGGTTCTCCTTCAAATTTAAATGGTGCAGAATAACGTAATAAATTCATATTCGAATCGAATACTGATATGATGTGATAATAATGTCTTGGTGTTTCATATGAAACAATATGATTTACAAACCATATCTCAGGTTCTGTTATATCAATTTTAATATTACCATTATTATTCTCTTCAAGTTTTTTATTATAAACAAATCCACAACTAGAACCTCTTACTCGAGAGAAGATTTTAGGTGTAGTTTTAGTTTCAATAACACTAATATCATTATTTTCAAGTTTACAAATCCTTAAAGGATGCCAATCATAGATAATATGCGTTTCATCTTTATAATCTACAAAAACCCAATTTTTTTCACATGATGAATTATTAAACGATTGTTTTAATTCATTTAATTCAAATTTATTCGTATTTAAATCATATTCACCAGAGACAATACCAATCTTATTATTTGAATGATAACCAGTTCCGATATACAATAACTTATTTTTGTAATTATCATAAAAAATTTTAACATCTTCAATACCAATATATAAACGTTCATCAAATAATAGATCCATCCATCCTTCTTTTATAATTTTAAAATTTTTGTCAACGTCAACAAATTTATTTACAGATATAATATGTTTTTCACAATTTTTGTAGGAACCATTACCTTCAATATAATAATTAACATATCTAATATTAATGAAATATCCATCAGAATTGTGTTTTTTAATTAAACAACTAGAGGAGGATACAAAATTAATATTCTCCCCGTTAATTACGGAAGTAATATTGTTATCAGCATTTAATAATCCTTTTTTTTGTAAAACGTTTTTATAAAATTTCATATTAGATAAAACATTATCTAATTCAAGTTGATTGGTAGAGTTATTAAATATTATAATAATTTCTTTATCAATATTAGTAATATTACAATAACCAGCAAATATTGTAAATTCATAATAAATCTTATGTAAATAAACATCATTATATAAGAAAAGATAAGAATCTCTGTTTTCATTTTTATCAAGAATTTCTTTTGCTAAGTTGTAAAATTTTAAGCACAATTTATGTTTAGATACAATTCTATAATGTTTAATAATTTCATATATTCCTTCAAGACGTTCAGGGTAATAGTCATAACCTTCTAACCAATAAAATAAAGCGTCCGCAAATTTATTAATATTTTTAAAACATAAGCCAATTCTGTAATAACTATACCAAACTTCTTCTTTCCAACCACCTAATTCAATTCGTTTTTTATATACATTAATAGCTTCTCCAAACCGTCCGGAATCATGATAACTATTAGCTAGATAAAAATAATAACGTGCATTATTAGGTTCTTCTTTTATGCCATCAAGAAGTAATCTAATATCACGTTCAAATTTATCATTTTTAGAGCCTCCGTCACCAATATCTCTAATAAAAATAACCTTTTTATCTAGAGAAAAAATAGTGCTATTTTGTGGTATATCAATATATTCATGTGTAACTCCAACATATTTATATAGTCCATTATTTTTAACTATTCTCAAGTTTTGATAGTAAAATGAATCATTTCCTTGAAGAATATTAAAACTTTCCGCTTTATCAAGATTAGATTTATCAAATTTTTTTACTTCAAGAATCATGTCAGCATCAAGAAATAACACGTAATCAGATAATCCAATACAAGCCTGTAAAGCAAAATTACGATTATGACAAAAATTTTTAAAAGGTTCATTAACAATTTTGCCAGGGATTTTTTTTTCTTTAAAATAACTTTCAATAACTTCAATTGTATTATCTGTTGAACCAGTATCACAAATACAATAAGAATCGATTATAGTTAAAACAGAATCAAATAATCTTTTAATAATGCGACTTTCGTTTTTAACAATCATATTTAAACATAAAGTTGGTTTTTTTTGCTCATTTAATACAAGTTCCATTTTAATATATTAAAAATAAAAAGTATTTAAATTAAAATATATCATATAAATATATAAAATGGCATTCACAAGATTTAAATATGACAATTGTAGAACAAAAAAATCATTACAGCAATCAACCGATCCAGGTAGATGGATATTAAATGTTCCAGGAAATGGTGATAATCCTTGTTATATAGAAGATCCACAAATTATTCCTCAAAAATGGGCAGCAAACTTAAGAACAAATACAATTAATTTAGAGAGTGATTTAAGGGGTGTAAATAGAATTTTGAGTAGAGATTGTTTAGGAAAAAATGAATATCAAAAATATAACGTGCCAAATCAAGCTATTCAATATCCAACATGTAATAAATTAACCACAGAACAATCTAGAGCAACAAATCCTGTCTGGTGGTATAGAGATTTAGAACAAAATAATTTTGAATATCCACAATTAAATCCACAAGCAAACGTATGTATTCCATTTCAAAATAACTTAAGTTCAAGAATTTTAGAAAAGGACTACTTCACTCCAAAGAGAGATTGTGTTTTAGAAGAGACAAAAAATATGTTGCCAACAAGTTATAATCTAATTAGAGGTAATTATGTAGGTGGTCCTACAATTTGTGCTCAGACTAATTCATGTCAAAGTATTAATTAAAATTTATTTAATTGACATTTAGATTATTATATATGAATTAAAATATAATACTCTATATATATAAATATGGAAATAGCAGTACCTTTAATAGCATTAGGTGGTATGTATGTAATATCAAATCAAAAAAATGAAGATTGTACTAAAAAAGAAATCAGAAAAATGACACAAGAAAATTTTGTAAATATGGGGATTAAAACTAATCTAGCTACAAGAGATAGTGAGAGATTTGGTAATTATTTACCAAATACGAATACTCCTCAACAAAATTTCCCTGTATTAAACATAAATCAATCTGTTGATACTATTCAAAATTATCCAAATCCAAATTCAGCTACAGATAAGTATTTTAATCAAAATTTCTATCAACAAAAAGAGAGAAAAGGTGTAGATGTAGGAAAAAATCCACAAGATATTTTTTCTCTTACTGGTAACTACTTAAAATCCGACCAATTTAAACATAATAACATGATACCATTTAATGGTGGTAAAGTTAAAGGTCGCACTTATGACATGAATATTACAGAATCTGTTTTAGACAATATGATCGGTTCGGGTTCTCAAACTATTAAGAAAATTGAGCAAGCACCTTTATTTAAACCTGAAGAAAATATGCAATGGGCTTATGGTATGCCAAACCAAAGTGATTTTTATCAATCTCGAGTAAATCCTGGAGTAAAAAATAATAATGTTAAACCATTTGACACTATTATGGTTGGTCCAGGTTTAAATCAAGGTTATAGTATTAATGGAAGTGGTGGATATAACTCAGGAATGGAAGCAAGAGATAAATGGTTACCTAAGACAGTTGATGAATTAAGAGTTGATACTAATCCAAAATTAGAATATGAATTATCGGGACACGAAGGACCTGCTGACTCAATTATTAAAACAGCAGCTACCACTCAAATGTTGGGTCGTGTTGAAAAACAAAGACCAGATACTTTTTTTATTAATACTCAGGATCGTTGGTTAACAACTACTGGAGCATCTAAAGGAGAAACATTGAGACCAATTCAAGAGATGGGTATCGTAAGAAAAAATGACATTCCTATTGATTATATGGGACCTGCAGGGGCTATTGATGTGAAAGCTACCACTGCTCCACAAAACTTTGAACCATCAAAACGTCATGAAGTATTAGAAGGAGGTGTTAATCATGGAATGGCAGTTGGAAGAGGCGACCATACTGATAAAGAAGGGTTTTTACGTAGTCATACAAATTATGAAAATCATCGTTCGTCAGTTAGACAACCAGATACAATGAGAAGCGGTTTTGGTGGAGCTATTGGTGCAGTTATTGCTCCTTTAATGGATATTTTAAAACCAACTAGAAAGGATGAAACCATTAACAATGTTAGAGTTTATGGAGAAGGTGCTTATTCAATATCAAAAGGTCCAGTTTACAATCCACAAGATTCTACGCCAACCACCATTAAGGAAACTACATTACATAGTTTGAATTTCAATATTAATGGACAAAAAGATGGTGTTTATGTTAATAATTATACTAGTCCTGATTTAACACAAAGAGATACTACAAGCAGTGAATACTATACATCTGCTGGTGGGTATGCTACTGGTTATGGTGATATGAATTATGATGCTGCATATAGACAACATAATAACGACATTAAATCTCAAACTATTTATAACAGACCCAATCAAGGCGGAACCCAAATATTTAACCAACAAATGAATGTTCATTGTAAAGATGATAATGATAGATTTTCAGGTAGAGTTAATCCCGCTTACTCTAATTTAAGCTCGTTGCCTCCATCTGCTCAAACTTATGGTGCTATTCGTGCTCCACAATATTATAATGAATGTTATGGTTGTGATAGAATTAATCCTGATATATTAACAGCATTTAAAAATAATCCATATACACAATCACTAACTAGCTCTGTATAATTTTTATAAATTATTGATAAATTAATTTATAAAAATTTTAACACGTAATAAATTTATATTGAATCTTTTACGTTAAACCAGATAGACAAGATAGACAAGATAGACAAGATAGACAAGATAGACAAGATAGACAAGATAGACAAGATAGACAAGATGAGGTAGAAAAATAGTCCCGTATAATGTATAGATTATGGAATAGAAGAGTTTGTAAAACATGAGGTTGTTATATTACAATATGGATAAAAATAAACAGGCAATAAATATGAGTTATGAACAATTTTACAAAATTCTTACTAATCGCTTAATTAAATCAATTAATAAATACGTTTTATTTAAATATAAAAACACTCCATAAAATATAATAACATTATGTCATTAAATATTCATCAAAATATAAAAGAAAAATTAAATTATTTTCATAAAATAAATAAAATTCCGAACATTCTATTCCATGGTCCAACAGGTGCTGGTAAACGTACTATTGTTAATGAATTTGTCCATAAAATTTATGATAACAATAAAGAGAAAATCAAAACTTTTGTTATGTATGTAAATTGTTCACATGGTAAAGGTATTAAATTTATAAGAGATGATTTAAAATTTTTTGCTAAGACACATATTAACACAAATGGTGGCAATAATTTTAAAAGTATTATATTACTTAACGCTGATAAATTAACAATGGATGCTCAATCCGCATTGAGAAGGTGTATAGAATTATTCAGTCATAATACTAGATTTTTTATTATAGCTCAGGATAAATATAATCTAATGAAACCAATTTTATCAAGATTTTGTGAAATATATGTTTCCGAACCAGTTATTAATTCTCAGCCAGTAAATCTTTATAAATATAATTTAAATCAAGTCTTCGATATGAAAGATATAAAAGCACAAAAATTAGATTTGCTTAAAAAAGAACTTACAAAATCAGTTACGAAAAAAATTTCAATTGAAAATTTAATGTTGTTATCTACTAAACTATATGAAAAAAGTTATAGCGCATTAGATATTTTACATTTATTGGAAAACCCAAAGTTTTTAGATAATATACTTAATACAGAAAAAAGATATGAATTATTAATTTGTTTTAATCGTATAAGAAGTGAATTTAGGAATGAGAAACTTTTAATATTGTTTATATTAAATTTTGTTTTTTTAAGTTCAGAATTATCTTTAGAAAATATAAGTTTTATGTAAATGGACGATTTTAATGTAAGTGCGCTTCACGAATCTAAAAATGAATGGGGAGCTAGATTAGTTACTATATTAACACCATTAATAATTGATGGATATAAATCTATACTTGAAGAATCTATTAAACTTTGTAAAGATAATAATGAAATGGATAAATATTTAATGACCTTTCAAAATTTAATATCTCGAATTCCAAAGTGGAATCAACAGATAGTGGAGAATGAGAGAAAAAGAATATGTGAAAAATCAGCATGTAATTATTTAGAAGATTTAGTAACATGTGTTCATATTATTCAGCTTAAAATTTTAACTGCTATGAGAGTAGGACAGAAACAAAAAAAAATTGATATTAATGTTCCAAAGTTAGATGATTTTATTCATAAAGTTTATATTAATGTAGCAAGAAAAGTGTATAAGAATGTATATTTATTTCAAGTAGGCATTGAACCATTACAAATTCAAAAAAATTATAGAGAACTAGAAATAATTGTTCAAGAATGTATATTAAATACATTAAGGGAAAGTATACCAGTTGAAGCTATATTAAAAGCTTATATGGATGAATCTATTGAGGAAGATGTTATTGAAGAAATTAAAGAAGAAGTTACTCATGAGCCTATAATTGCTCCTGAAGAAAAATCTTCTATTGTAGATGAATTACAAAAAAGTGGTGTTACTTTTAATGATATCGATTACGTTCAAACTGATAATGGAGTATCACAAATTACCGCACCAAAAAGTATAGATAGATTGGAAGAAATTAGCGTAATGAGAAATGAACAAAGAAAAAAAGAATCTGGTGATGACGATGATGATGATAATGTAAAATTAACAATTTCAGAACAAAATTTTAATCTAGATAGTTCAGATATTCATAATATTGAAGAACCAAAATTAGATTTACTGCCAGATTTATTAATAGACGAAATTGAAATTTTAGAGTAATTTGCGTAAAATTAATAATAAGTTTGTTCTTGGTTAAATTAATAAATGACAAATATATTTGTATTAGCTGCTATTATATCAATTGTATTTTTATTAGCAAAATTTTTAGAAATGAGATATATAGAAAAAGAAAGTAAGCCTTTAAAGTTTTTAATACGTGATGCTTTTTTAGTTTATTTTAGTGTAATAATTGCTAATTTTGTAATAGACCAAATAAATCCCGTAATAAAAGGCGGAGCATCTCCAAAAATAACACCAGTTTTTACAGATAATCCTGGATTTTAAATGAATAAAATATATATAATGAAATATATTTTATTCTTTCTCTCTATTTTGACTATGAAACTATGTATAAATGCGTATAATTCAACATCATGTTGTTATTGTACAACAGTTCCATGTCCTGTAGAAGGTAAAAATTTATTAACAATTGGTGGCGGAACAACCGGTATTTATTATTATACTTTACACAATAATATACCTGTAATAGCATCAGCTGATATTCGTATATCAATCACAAATATAAATAAAGGGACTGACACAACAACATGTACACAAAATTATGCGCGTTCATTAGATGATGATGGTGTTCAAGATTGTGATGCAGGGCATATTTTAGCAAATCATTTAGGTGGTCCAGGTAATCAACCAATAAATATTTTTCCTCAAGATTTAAGTGTAAATAGAGGTACATATGCTCAATATGAAGATACGATTTATACATGTATAACAACAAAAGGAGTTGATTATGCTGATTTGGCATGGATATTCACTTATTCATCAAACACAAAAACAAAACCTATAAATGTTAAATATGATGTAAGTTACACTGGCGGAACATGCTCATCAACATCAAAAACATTTACTAACTAACGGCCAGTCCAAACTTTAATAATCGCTTTGGGGATAATGCCCTTTTTTAAGTTATTAATATATTCATCATAAGAATAACCCCATTTTTGATATTTCATTATGTCACCAAATAAGGATTTTTGGGTTAATAATTTTGGTGATTCTGAAAAAAATATTGAACCAAATATTCTCTCCAAACTACATCTATCTGCTCTACAAGTTACTGCTGAAATTAAATTTTTTATTCCATATTTATTTTCTATATGTTCAAGAAAATTTAAATTTATAAAACTTTGAACACCAAAACATCCATACCATTTATCAGTATTCATTCCAATAACCTCAACATATCTTGAAACTTTTTTATCTATTAAAATATTATTTTTAAGATGTTTTACAATTCTTTTTGTATTCTCAACATTTTCTTTATCTGGATGAAAAAACCACAAAGGCATTACATTTATACCATAAAATTTTTCAAAAGGAATACGTTTATGAAAAAATACACTATCGTGTATAATTACAGCATTTTCAAAAAACTTATATTTTAAATAATAATAATATGGCAAAAGTTCGCCTCTACCAGGAAATTCTGATTGAATAATCTGAACATTTTTATAATCAAATTCTGAACTAACATAATTATAATTACTATTATCATCTATAATTACAATTTTTCGTAATGGATATAAACTCCTAATCAATTTTACAGAATGATTCCAATAATTATTTGTTTTAACTGAATTAACATGTCTAGTTATAATAAATCCAAATCTATTATCCATAATATATATAAATATATTCTATTATAGATTTTATAAACAAATAATAATTCTAAATATGTGATGGAATTAAATCTATATTAATAACATCATCCATATTCTTAATAATATCTCCACTAAATTTAAAATTATCAAATTCTACACGTTCCAATTGAGCTTGCGGTGTATGATTATGAACACATCTTGCTATCATTTTATATAATTTAAATTCCGGATATCTCTCTACACCATTATTTTTATAGAGCATATTTATTCCCTTATCATCTAAACACCATTCAAAAATTAAGCGTTTGATTGGGTCTACAATTTTACTTAAATCTTTCATCTCTTCAAAATCATCAATAACATAATCAAAAATTGAACATGCTAGTCTACATAGGTCAAAACTATAATTTGGCTCTAATCTGGGTTTCTTATCATTAAAATATGGTTCTGTATTATATTGAGTTGCAGCATCGCCACCAGTTTGAAAACTATCGCTACAAAATATTTTTCCATCAAACTTAAAAATACTCCTACCAAAGTCAATTATTTTAAATATTCTTCCAAATGTAGGAACTTTATAATACTTCTTTTTATAACAATAATACAAATATTTTTTATCAGTTTTATTATACATTACATTATTTGTATGTAAATCATTATGTGTAAAATTAAATACTTTTTGATATGTTATAAGAATCATTATTATTTGCATAAGTGCTGAATACCATTCTTCATTAGTTAATTTGTTAGTTAAAATTAAATCATCAAAGGTATTTTCACAATATTCCATTCCAATAACCTGAACAGGAAATTTTGGTATGAATACATTTATTTTCTCTTCTTCATCTTCATCTTCATCTTCTTCATCTTCATCTTCTTCATCTTCTTCATCTTCATCTTCATCTTCTTCATCTTCATCTTCTTTATAATTATAATTTTCTTCTTGTAAACTATTATTACTATTTTTTTCAAAATTTGAATAAAACCCCTCACCATCTTGATCACAATTTTCACAATCATTGTCTAAATCACCATCGTTTGTATGTGATGAACGTGATGAACAAGTTGAATTTGATTTTAAAGTTAATTGATGTTCCGTTATTAATGATACATGTGTTATATCAACTAAATCCAATGATACGTCTTTTAAATCAATTGAGTTGTTACATTCATCAAATACATCATTAAACATTTCATTATCAAATGATTTTAAAGAATTTAAACTAATATTATTACCAATATTTAATGGTTTTAGTTTTGTTTCTTCTTGTTGAAACAAATGATCATAGTTGTCTACTTTAAATAATATATTTTTATTTTTATTGAAAAAATCAGAATTATTCAAATAATCAATATCATCAAAAACATTTATTTTAAATTCATTTTTAATAGCCAAGAAAGAACCATAATAGTCAACTCCATGTATAAATTTATATGTATTTCTTAATTGACTTGACAAAAATAAAAATAAACCATCAACATAAGCCGAGTTATTAACATCAATAACTTTAGAATTACAATCTTCTGTATTTGAATTTAATTTTGGTAAATTAAACAGGGTTGGATTTGTAATATCATATTTACCAATCATATATTTATATGGGTCTAATAAAGGAGCCATTTTGAAAAATATTTCTCTATCTTTTACTTTATTAGTATCTATATTTTTTACTCTACACATAAAAAGATTATCATTGTCTTTAATGTTCCCTTCAGGATTAATATTTGATATAAACCATTTATTATTTAGATTAATACTGTTATAATTTGTATCATTTAAGTTAAAAAATCTTGTGTAAATTGGTATGTAATTTTGGGGTTTAGAGAGAAAAAGCGATGTTGCTTCTTCAAAAGACTTAAATAAGTCAATATTTTTCCTTTTCTGATAATTGATAGTAAGCATCTTTAGTCAATTTAAATATTAATTAAATATATTTTTAACTTATTATTTAATTAATATTAATTAATAGTTCTAAACATTTCTAAAAGTATTAATTTAAAAATATATAAATATTAGTATTATTATGAATTTTATAGATATATTAACTTTACAAAATATTAACAGTCTAAAAATAAATGATTTTTTTAACAATATTGCGTTAGGAAACGATTTTTACAATGAACCTGGTAAAGAACATTATAGATTATTATCATATTTTTCGTCATTATTCAATAATTCAAATATTATTGAGATAGGAACACATTTAGGTGAATCAGCTATTGCTTTATCTTATAATGAAAAAAATACAGTATATACTTTTGATATAATTGATAAAATTAAACCAGATAAAAAATTAAGAAAAAATATCCAATACATAATTGATGATATTATGACAAACGATTTATCTAGAACTAAATGGAGTGAAATTGTATTATCAAGTTCATTTATTTTTCTAGATGTTGATCCTCATAATGGTTATATGGAATATGACTTTTATTTATATTTGAAAGAAAATAATTACAAAGGTTTTGTTATTTGCGATGATATATGGTATTTTAAAAATATGAGAGATAATTTTTGGTATAAAATTGAAGATGAATACAAATATGATATATCTGATTTAGGTCATTGGTCGGGAACAGGAATATTTACTTTTAATAAAGAATTTAAATTTCGAAAAAATGAGTTATCAAATTGGACATTATTTACATCTTATTTTAATTTGACTAAATGTTTAGATGCATCAGATGAAATTAATAAAAGGAATAAAAACTACTATTTATCTCATTCATTATCAACATTGAGTTTACCTTATAATTTAGTGATTTATTGTGATAAAGAAAGTTATGATGAAATATATAAATTACGTCCTGAATTTTTAAGGGAAAAAACTAAATATTATATTATTGAATTTGATGATATAAAATTTAAAAATAATTATATTTATGATGAACTAACTTTCTTAAAATGTAGAGATATAATTATAGATAATAGAAAAAAATTTCCTTATAAATTTGACAACAGAAATACCGCTAGTTATTATTTGTTTTGTATGTCGAGATATATTTTAATGAAAGAAATAATTAAACAAAATACTTTCAATTCAACTCATTTTTGTTGGATTAATTTTTGTATAGAAAGGATGGGCTATAACAATTTAAAATATTTAAATGATGCTCTTTCGGTTAATAGAGATAAGTTTTCAACTTGTTATATAGATTATATACCAAAAGAATTACTAGATAATACAAATGAATACTATAAATGGGGCAGATGTGGAATGTGTAGTGGTTTTTTTACAGGAAATAAAGAATATATGTATAAAGTTTGTGATAAAATAGAAGACAAATTTTTATATTATTTATCAATTGGTTATGGACATGCAGATGAACAACTATATACTCCTGTTTATTTTGATAATGAAGATTTATTTGAACATTATTATGGTGATTATAATCAAATGATAACAAATTATAAATATATAAATGAATGTCCAGAGCCTCCTATATATAATTTTATAAATAATAGTTTCAAATATAAAAATTATAAAAAGTGTATTGAGTCGTGTGAATTTATTTTAAAATCACTTTCATTAAATAAATGTAAAATAAATAAGAATTATTTAGATTTATTAATGGAAAATTATATTATATCAAAAATTAATACGCAATTTTATTTAAATAATTACATTTCTATAGAGAATGAATTAAATTATATACACGACATTATAAAAAAAATATTAAATAAAGGTGATAATTCTTTATGTTATAGATATTGTGAAATAATATTAAATTATATTAATGATAAAAGTATAAACTGTCTATGTAATATTTATTTTAATATTTATTTTTATGCTTATGTAAGTTCATTTTATGTTAATAGAAATAAAGCTGATACATTTGCTGATAAAATATTTTTATTATGCAAAAAAGATAAAAATTTTGAAAATGAATATAAAAAAAATAAAGATTTTTATGACAATCAGTTTAGGTTTGTTAACAAGAATTTGGCGTAAAATAATTTGTTAATATATTAGAATGTGACATTCTAAACCAAATCTTTAATATTTTATAGCATATTATTATTCAAACGTAATTAAGTCAAAGGAATCTAAATATTTGTGTAAATATTTTATGAATAAAATCGTTTAAAATCATATAAATTTTCTTTTTAAGATAATATAAATGAGTCTAGAACTTAAAAAGTTTGATATGAAAAGTATTCAATTTAAAGCAACTGAAAATAAAGGACCTGTTGTAGTCTTAATTGGTAAACGTGATACTGGAAAATCATTTTTAGTTAGAGATTTATTATATTATCAACAAGAAATTCCTATTGGAACTGTTATTTCAGGAACAGAAGAAGGCAACGGATTTTACGGGAAAATGGTTCCTCGATTATTCATTCATAATGAATACAATTCAGCTATTATTGAAAATATATTAAAACGACAAAGGACTGTATTAAATCAAGTCAAAAAAGAAATCGAAATGTATAAAAGATCATCAATTGATCCTAGAGCATTTGTTATTTTAGATGATTGCTTATATGATAATACATGGTCTCGTGATAAATTAATGCGTCTTCTCTTTATGAACGGGAGACACTGGAAGGTCATGTTAGTTATTACAATGCAATATCCTTTAGGAATTCCTCCCACACTGAGAACAAATATAGATTATGTTTTTATTTTGAGAGAAAATTACATTGCAAATAGAAAAAGAATATATGATAATTATGCTGGAATGTTTCCAACTTTTGAATCTTTTTGTCAAGTAATGGATCAATGTACTGAAAATTACGAATGTCTTGTGATTAACAATAATTCTAAATCTAATAAATTACAAGACCAAGTTTTTTGGTATAAAGCTGATAATCATAATGATTTTCGTCTTGGTTCTAAAGAATTCTGGGAATTATCTAAGGGATTACCAGACGAGCAACAAGAAGAACAATATGATCCTAACAAGACAAAAAAGAGAGGTGCAGGACCCAAAATTAGCGTTAAAAAGGCGACTAAGTGGTAAAACCTAACTTAAATTATATAAAAACGGCATTTGTGGAAAGTGCTAAATTAGGAAATCGTAATGTGAAATTCCTTACTATTGTATTTTATATTTTATAAAAAATTGATTTAGAAATAAATCAGCATTTGAAATGTAAAAAGGTGTAATGTCTGTAAAAATAAATATATTAAAAAATATGTGGACGCTGATAAAAAGAATGATGGGGTTTACAGTAGTAAGTGTAGAACCTAAAGTAAGACAAGATGCACCTATAGTTAGACCGCAGCCTGATGAAAAAACAATATATTATAGACGTTATATAATTCCTAAAGAATATAGTAAACAAAAAATAAAACCTTTAGAAGGATATATCATGTCATCAACCTGGAAAACGCAAATAGTGAAATAGTTATTAGCAACATGGGATACTATAAATAAACGGTAGAAATGAAAGGAACATTTCCTACAAAAAATGAGGAAGATATATAAAAATAATAATATAATAAATGATTATTATAGCATTATTTAACAATCATCAAATGAAATAGTTACTGGATATTTTATTAAACAATAATCCTTCCAATTTGTATTTGGATTATTTAATTCACACCAATCAAATAAAAATTTATAAGAAGAAGTCTTAACCGGAAATGCTTCCCATAAATTATATTTAAATCTTAATAAAAGATTCATTACTCCCATTTCATTTGTTCTACATAAAGTATAAGTATTCATCGCTGTTATCATTTGGTTTTTATCACACAATCGTAAAATATTCGTATCATAAATCCAAATACAATTTAAAAAAAAATGCTCATTAAAAATATTCTCTCCAAAATCTGTTTTAACTTTTTCTATAATATCTTGATTATCATAACATAACTGAGATTCGAATAAATTATAATCGTTGTATCTACCATCTTTTGGCGCAAGTATTTTATTTTTATAATCTAATTCCAATAAATATTTTACATCATCTAATACTCTTAAACCAGCATCTAAAAATACTACACGTTTCCATTTCATAAAATAATCATCAAATACGTGTAGTTTTTCCCATTGGTTTAATTTTGTAATTTCTCTCTTATCTGAATTAGAAAACCCGTTTTTTCCTATTTTATTCAAAAGTTCTGATTTATCAATTTGATTAAATTTAACTTCTATAATATTATAAAAATCCTTAAAATTATTATTCAATGTAAAATCAATTGTTATAAGAACAATATCTTTTTGCCAATTTCCCTTGCTTCTTAAATCAATAATAGTTCTTTTTGTTTTTTTGAAATAATGTAAATCAGTTACCATAACAAATGTGGTATCTTCTTGTATATTATCAGTAAATAATATTTTCATTCTATAACAATATTATTTATATATTATTTATATATTATTTATATATTATTTACTACTGGTATTTGAAACATGGAGCGTAAGTATACAGTATAATCCCATTCCAGATGTAAATTTACATAAAAATTTTCAAGGGTGTAAATACTAATCTTTATTTTTAGCAAATGGTCCTGATTTTAGTTGACTTTGTCCATAGTCACTCTTTCCAACCACAATATTTTCACCTTCAAATAATTCCTTACAAATATCAGCAGTTGAAATATTTTCTTGTTCACTTAAAGTAAATTCTTGAGTACTAGAATTATTTACACCAATCAAATTACCTTGTTCATCAATAGTTTGAGATAAAGTATTGCCAGACTTTTCAGCATTCTTAATATTTTCCTCAATAGCCTTTTGTTTAGTTTCTTTAACACGCTGTTCAAAAGCAGTCTTTGCATTAGACTCATTCTTTTGTTTTTCATGCATTAATTGGTTCAATTCCTCTTCCATATATTCAACACGACCTGTTTTATATGCTTCAGGATCCCAAGGCATCCACATGCCAACTGGTCCAACCATGATATCGTGGTTAGGGTCAATTTCTCTTAACATTTTACATCTTAATTCAGCTTCTTCTTGAGTAGGATAAGTACCTCTAATTTTTAGTCCTCTTGTGTTTGTTTGAAAGCTATTGTTAATATCAAATTTCTTTTGGAGTTCATCTTCATGATTATCTAAATATGTTTTATAATCATCCGCCAAACTTGAATTAGTTAGATTATTTTTCTCTTCTTTAACAAACTCTCTAAAGTCATTATTTAAATCTTCAAACGATATATTATACTTAAAAGATATAAAGTTAATAAATTGTAAAAATTTTTCCATAGATTTATTAAATTCCCAGTTCTTTAGGAACTCTTCAAAAAAGAAAATTTCTTTTTGTTTTAAAATTTTTTCTGGAGAACAAAAAGACATACATACAAATTTTTGATTAGCAATAGGTTTATCTTCATCTAACAAATCTATATATTTAGGATTTTCTTTCCCATTTTTTTGTTTTCTCTCAAACCCACCATTTTTTAAATGCTTAGACTTTAAACTATCCATTTAAATAAATTAATTATTTATTTTTAAGTTTTTTATCGCAAATAATAATTTTTTCTTAACATTTAATATAATGAACGGATTAATTAATGTTGGTGAACTTGTTAAAAGAATTATCAAATATCTTGTTGAAGGTTTAATGGTTGCTATTGCTGCTTATGCTATTCCTAAACGTTCTTTGAATATTGAAGAAATTATTTTAATAGCTTTAACTGCTGCTGCTACATTTAGCATTCTTGATACTTATGTTCCATCTATGGGTGTAACTGCTAGATCAGGTGCTGGTTTCGGTATCGGTGCTAACTTGGTAAGATTCCCTGGTGGATTTTAAATAACATAATATATTTAAATCTAATAATATATTATGGCTAAACAATCTCGTAAAAAATTAATACGACTAAAACGTAAACATTATAGAAAAAAAACTAGCAAGATTGGACGAAGTTATAAAAAAATGGTTGGTGGAACATTTACACAAGAAGAAAAACAACAATTATTGTCTTTAGGATTTACAGAAAATGATATTCAAATTCTTTCTAATAGAGGTATTAGGTTAAATATTATTCAAATAAGGTTAAATCGAATAAATCCAGATACAGGTGATAATTTTACGCCACAAGAACTAATTCAAGACATTCAAAATAATGAAATTAATAGTTTGAATATATCAGGTATTTCAGATGCTTCAGATAATGAACATGAGTTAGATGAATCAATGAATACAACGATTGAAGATATATCATACTTAAATGGTAATAATCATTCACAAGGTTCTTTACATCTATCAGATTTAGACGATAGTCGCGTTTCACAAGGTTCTTTACATCTATCAGATTTAGACGATAGTCGCGTTTCACAAGGTTCTTTACATCTATCAGATTTAGACGATAGTCGCGTTTCACAAGGTTCTTTACATCTATCAGATTTGGGAAATTTAACAAATGATTCAGTTAACACAACAAGAGACAATTCTTTTGGTGGTAGAAAACGCAAAACTTATAGTAAAACAAAAAAAGGTAGAAAGGCACGCAAATATAATCGCAAAAGTCGCAAACAAAAAGGAGGTATGTGTTTTGGTAATGGAGTAGGAGCTAATAGTTATGACCCTAATTATTCAATTTATAATACTAATATGTTAAAACTGTTTCCTTATAGACCCTCATAATTTAATAGTTTAATTTTATAAATTATAAATATTAAATAGTAGGTATAAATTCCCAATCTAATTCTTTACAAATTTTTTTCCATATTATATCTTGTTCCATTCTTTTTTCTGGATCTTTTAACATTGGAAAATGTTCTAAATATTTGTCTTCACCTAATAACTCACATAGCTTATATGCTGTATAGTAATAATTTAAAAAATTAACGCGATCATCTGGGCAAAATTTTGAATAAGGTGATTGAAGTTCAACAAAAAGGTTACATAAAGTCTCCTCTAATTCAGGGGACATAATAGGTGGTTTAATTCCCAATTTATCTTTTATAAATGGTATATGCTCATAATATTTATTATATCCTAATTTTTTAAGTATTTCTTTTGTTTTTATATTTGTTATTTGTGATAATTCAATTCTTTCTTTTTTAATTTGTAATTTAATATTTTCAATAACATCTAAAGGAATTTGTGTTGTTTCTTTACCTTGAAATTGTGCTAATATTTCTTTAAAATGATTTATCCGTTTATAAGCATAAAAACATACCTCTTTTGGTGGTTCTTTATATGATGGTTTTTCATTTTCGATGAGATATGGAATACTTCTTGAGCAGATATTACAAACCATTATACCTTCATCTTCAAGTGGAATTAGCTCGCCTTTTTTACATATTTGACATATATCTGTTTGATATACAAAATTATTAATATCTAAAAAATCATCACTAACATTGCTCAAATATTTTAAAACAATATTATTATTATCATTTTGAATTAAATTAATTTCATCATCAATTTCTTCTTTTATTTTAAAAAATTTATTAATAGCATTTGACTTATTAGGATTTGATTGAGATTTTATACCGCTTGAAATATTTTTTTTGTTTTCAAAATACTCAAAAATATATTTTGAATTATCAAGTAAATAATTTTTTTTTTTATTTTGTATCTGTTTTACTGATTCTTTTAATTCTAAAATTCTATCTGTAAATTCTAATTTTTCTTCTATTGAGATAGAGTCATTTTCATCATTTAGTTTTTGTTTTAATTTATATATTTCATATTTATAATCTAAAATTGTGTCTTCATCTCGTGAAAATTCATGTAAAAATTCTTTATGTTTTGTATCAAGTGTCACAGCTGTTTTTTTGTTAAATTTAAACTTTTTGTTTGATTTTGGTTTAAAAGATATCATACTTCTTTTATATTAAAAACGTTTTTTATTTAATTTATAATATATATAAATTATTTATTTAATTCAATAAAAAATAAAATTGAAAAGATAATAAAAATTATAAAGATATTATATTATATTATATTATATTACATCAATTAAAATGTCTCAAATACTCGATACTTTGTTTTTGAAGCGGTTTTGTTTGCCATATGATTCTGACATCACCCTATTTGAGAATGGAGAATCAAAAATTGCACCTTGTTTGTGCGGAAATTATAATCATGCGTCATGTATTTTACAAGGCAAACAAAAACGTTTTACAAAAGGCTAACATTTTAAGTTTTGGATTTAATAAAATGGGAGATATTGATGGAAATGAACCTGGTATTCATGCTGAACATGATGCTATTAATAAACTTAAACCATTAGATAAAAAGAAAAAATTAGAACCAATCAATTTACTGGTTATAAGATTTTCTAAAAATAATAAAATACAAAGTTCAAAGCCTTGTGCTAATTGTATTCAAAATATGAAAACTCTACCAAAAAAGAAAGGTTATAAAATTAAAAATATATATTATTCAAATGATAATGAAGAGATTGTTAAAAGTAGTATAAAAATTTTAGAAACTGAAGGTCTACATTACTCAAGATTTTATAGGCGAAAAAATTTAAGCAGACTATGAGATGAGTTCAAAATAAATTAAATTTTTATAAAAATACATTAAATGGAATTCAAAATAAATATAGACTCCTTAAAAGATTTAGAAAATCAAGATTTAAAGATAGATGCAATAAAATTCCAAAAAATGCTTCTTTTCTATAATTCAATAGAGGAAGGATGGTCTGTAAAAAAACGTGGCGAGTCTTATGTATTCTTAAAAAATCATGAAAATAAAAAAGAAGTATTGGATGATATGTATTTAAAGAAATTTATGAAGACCAATTTAGATTTAAATAATTTTTTTTCATAGTTAAAAATAAATTAATTTATTTTAATTAATTTATTTTAATTTAATTAAATTTATTTCTAAAAAATTTTTTTCTTTAGCCATATTATAAAATGGGAGGTGGATTAATGCAACTCGTAGCTTATGGTGCTCAAGATGTTTACCTTACTGGTAACCCTCAAATTACTTTCTGGAAAGTTACTTATCGTAGATACACTAACTTTGCAATCGAATCAATCGAACAAACTTTCAATGGTCAAGCCGATTTCGGACGTCGTGTCCAATGTGTTATCTCCAGAAACGGAGATCTAGCTTACCGCACTTATTTACAAGTTACTCTTCCTGAGATCAACCAACTTATGGGTCTCGGAAACTATACCACTGGTCAAAATACCGGTGTCTATGCCCGTTGGCTTGATTTCCCTGGTGAGCAACTTATTGCTCAAGTTGAAGTCGAAATTGGTGGTCAAAGAATTGATCGTCAATATGGTGACTGGATGCACATCTGGAACCAATTGACCATGACTGCTGAACAACAACGTGGTTACTTCAAGATGATTGGTAACACCACTCAACTTACCTTCATCACTGATCCTTCTTTCTCTGACGTCGAATCCCCTTGCGACTCTTTGGCTCCTCGTCAAGTTTGCGCTCCTCGCAATGCTCTTCCCGAGACTACCCTTTATGTTCCTCTTCAATTCTGGTTCTGCACCAACCCTGGTCTTGCCCTCCCTTTGATTGCTCTTCAATACCACGAAGTCAAGATTAACCTTGATATCAGACCTATTGATGAGTGCTTATGGGCTGTTACCACCTTGAACTGCAACACCAATCCTTACTCTGGAGCTGCTGGTCAATACTCTGTTGGACGCCCTGTCCCTGCCACTATTGCCTACAACCAATCTTTAGTTGCTGCCTCACTCTACGTTGACTATGTCTTCCTTGACACTGATGAACGCCGCAGAATGGCCCAAAACCCTCATGAGTATTTGATTACTCAACTCCAATTTACAGGTGATGAGTCTGTTGGTTCTTCTTCTAACAAGATCAAGCTCAACTTCAACCACCCTGTTAAGGAGCTCGTCTGGGTTGTTCAACCTGACCAAAACGTTGACTATTGCTCATCCTTAACTTGTGATGCTCTCTTATTCAAGGTTCTTGGTGCTCAACCTTTCAACTACACTGATGCCATCGATGCTCTTCCTAACGCTATCCATGCTTTTGGAGGTCCTGCCTCTATTGCTGCTGATTCTCGTGCTTACATCGATGCTCGTGGTCTCTTCCAAGATGCCGGTGCTCTTGATTACCAACCTTCTGCCCAATTCCCTGGCTTCACCGGTTACTGGCATGGTCCTTCCAATCCTTACAACGAGCCTAACCTTGGTGGTCCCCAAGTTCCTTTGAACACTGCTGGTCTTGACGCTGCTACCATTGCTGCTCTTTCATCTGGAACTGACTCTGGACACCTTGAGAACTCTGGAGTTTCTGATGCTGGCACTTTCGTCCTTTCTGAAACCTCCCTTGACATGCACTGCTGGGGCCAAAACCCTGTCGTCACCGCTAAGCTCCAACTTAACGGCCAAGACCGCTTCTCTGAGCGCGAAGGAACCTACTTCTCTTGGGTTCAACCTTACCAAGCTCACACCCGCAACCCTGATGAAGGTATTAACGTATATTCTTTCGCTCTTCGCCCCGAAGAACACCAACCAAGCGGCACATGCAACTTCTCCAGAATTGATAACGCCACTCTTCAATTGGTCTTGTCTAACGCCACTGTTGAAGGCACCAAGACTGCCAAGGTTCGTGTATATGCTACCAACTACAACGTCTTGCGTATCATGAGTGGTATGGGAGGGCTCGCTTACTCCAACTAAACACCTTATATCGTGTGTATTTTATATTTTAATATTAAATATTGTCAATACTAATTACATCATTATTGAATTTTAATATTAAAAGCAAAAATCAATACAGAGATATCGCATTAATATAATTATAAAATGAGCGTAGATATTGTAAATCTCATCGAAAGCAATTCTATCACAAAGTTTTCAGGTAATTACCAGAGCAAATTAGTTGAAAAGATAAAAAACAATTTTACAAATTATGAACAACAACTATTTTTATCAAATTTTTACTGCTATTTAGACCCTTGAAGATTTAAAATGGCACCTTTTAGAAAAATTATCGGTATAAATTTAGTAATATTTGTCCCATTTTACACCTTTTCTCATTTCAAATGCCCATTTTATTTGGTTTAATCAAATGAAAAGGTAACTTTAAAGTATGGATATTTCCTAACATACTTCTGTAAATTTACCACCACGCAGTTTTTAAAGTATGCACATTTCTCACGATTGTACTGAAAGACACATCAGTAATATTTGTAAATAGGTTAATCATTATTATGTATAAAGTTTTTATTTTAAATCATTTAATTTTATATGTTTTCCCATATTACAATCATTTTCACATTGTCTACAATTACGACAATTAAAAATAACGTAAGAATCAATTTCACATATAATACAAGGCCATCCTTTTGAACCTCGTGTAACGTGTGTTCCACATGTATAACATTTTCCGTAACAACCGCACAAAATTTCATTATGTTTATAGCAACATTTTTTACATGTTCTAACATTACAATCATCACAAAAAGGTTCTATACAATTATAACACACATTTTTAAAGCAACCATAACATTTCTCAATACATTTATTAGATACATGTGTTTCTGATGTTACATTTATGTCATCATTATTTTTTTTATTACAGAAGTCACACTCCATATTTATATTATAATATAGATTTAGATTTATATTTAAGTTTATATATTTATAATATAGATTTCAAAATGGGCGTTTGAAATGAGAAAAGGTGTAAAAAGCATCAAACTAATGATAAAAAAATATCTACTTGTAAAAAACGAATTATAAGTACAAGAACTATTCATAATTTGTTAGATAAATCTAAATGTATAATTTTGATTTATTTGTATTTTTTATTGTAAAAATATATAAATGTAAAACATATATATAAATGTAAAACATATATATAAATATGTCACACATTGAAATAATAAAAAATTTATGGTTAGGAAATCAATATTCATCGTCAATATTTGAAGGAGATAGTATATTATCAATAGGGTGTAATCCAAAAAAAACATATACTAATCAATTGAAACTCTCAATTATTGATTCAAAAGATAGTGATATATCTACTATTTTGCAGGATGCTATTGAATTTATAAATAAAGAATTATTATTAAATCACAAAATATTAGTTCATTGTTCTGGTGGAATAAATCGTTCCCCAATTATTGTTATAGTATATTTAGTTAAATATTGCTTATATAATTTACAAGATGCCATAACATTAGTAAAACAAAAAAAACCATCCATAAGAATACAACCGCATTATTTAAGACAAATACAAGATTTTTTATTAGTTTAATAATATATATAAATCTGCATTTTTTAAAATTTGTTATTTTAATGGTTCAAAAAAATATTTTTGTGTTCTAATGTGTTTTCCATTTTCTGTAAAATGATAATCTAAACTTATTATATTATATTTTTTT
>Ga0255209_1000190_pt1 | contig 24016 bp, 18 predicted proteins | sample Miss_Miss_RepC_8_FD_183026 | JGI IMG/M metagenome (GOLD analysis project Ga0255209, IMG submission 183026) | Freshwater microbial communities from Mississippi River, Louisiana, United States - Miss_Miss_RepC_8d | ecosystem: Environmental > Aquatic > Freshwater > River | place: USA: Louisiana...
CTGCATCAGGGCGCCGAAGCGGTCCGAATACTGCCGTTGCAGCAGCTCCTGTGCCTTCACGTCAAAGCGTTGCAGTTCGTCAACCGGCAGGTAAATGCGCCCGCGCATCGCGTCTTCGCCTACGTCGCGGATGATGTTCGTCATCTGGAAAGCCAGGCCCAGCGTGTGGGCGTACCGGGTGGTGGCCTCATCTGTCTGCCCGAAGATGCGGGCCGAGACTTCGCCGACCACGCCAGCCACCAGATGGCAGTAACGCTGCAGGCCGGGCCAGTCCAGGTAGCGGGTTTGCTGCAGATCCATCTGGCAGCCCTCGATCACGGCCAGCAGGTGCTGTACGCCGATGCCGTAAGGCTCGACATGCGGCATCAGGGCCTGCATGACCGGGTGGCTGGCCTGGCCCGCAAAGGCCTGCTGGACCTCCTTTTGCCACCAGGCGAGCTTGGTCGCAGCCACGCCAGAGTCGGCCACATCGTCTACCACGTCATCCACTTCCCGGCAAAACGCATAGAAGGCGGTAATGGCGGCCCGGCGTTCAGGAGGAAGGAACAGGAAGGCGTAATAAAAGCTGCTGCCCGAGGCAGCGGCTTTTTGCTGGACATACTCTTGCGGGGTCATGCCCCGATTCTCGCCTAGATGGGCAAGGCTTTGGCTGGCGGCAAGGCCGCCGCCCAGCTGGCCAGCAGCTGTCGGTCCGAAACGCCGCTCAGCACCAGCGCCATCAGCACACGGTGAACTTCGCGGCGCGGCAGCTTGACATGGGTGAGCAGCGCCTGTGTGCCGGCCTGACGCAGCAGGGTGAGGGTGCGGATGCCTATCAGGCAGGGCAGTGCGCTGGCCAGCCGCAGACGCCTGCCGCGCAGGGCCAGGCTGTAGCGCAGGCCGTCGTGCAGCTGCGTCTCGGTGCTGCGCTGCCATGCCTCCAGCAAGGGGGCCAACCGCTGCAGGGTGGCGCGGTCGCCCGAGCGCACGGCGGCGCACAGGCTGTCACGGTCCAGGCCCAGGGGGGCGAGCTCCTCGGCAGGCAAGTAGCAGCGTCCGGCATGCAGGTCATGGTGCGCATCACGCAGGATGTTCAGCCGCTGCAGGCCTTTGCCGTAGTGGGCACCCCATAGCAGCAGCTCGGCACGGGTGCCGGTGTGCCAGTTGTGCAGGTGCAGCTCGCACATGCGCGTCCAGAATTCGCCCACGCTGCCAGCCACCTGCCAGGTGTAGCGGTCGACCTCGGCGCTGGTTTGTACACCGCGTTGCGGGTCGTCGAGCATGCGCAGGTCCCAGCGCTGGCCTTCGATGATCGCGGCCAGCACCTGACGGATCACGACCTGGTCGGCTTCGGGTTGCCGCTGCAGCGCATCCAGGCAGGCCTGGCCCCGTTCGAGCAGGGCTTTTTCATGCGCGTCGGGGACTTGCCGGGCAAAGGCTTGCAGAGCCTGCACCAGCTGAGGTTGGTCTTGCGGGGTGTCGATGGCGTGCTGCAGGCTGTCCAGCAGGGCCAGCCGCCGTGCTGCAGTCTGGGTGGTGGTGTCTGCCACCGTGTCGGTGGCGCGTGCGAGCAGATAGGCCAAGCCCATCGGCTCGCGCAGCCCGGCTGGCAAAAGCCGGATGGACAGCCCGAATGAGCGTGAAACCCCTTGCAGGAGTTGATGGATGTTCAGGGCAGGCTGGCGCATGCGGGGAATTGTCGCTTGACAGGCGGGTGGGCTGGTTTAGAATTACTAACCAGTCAGTCATTAACTAATTTCCTGCGGTGGCGGCCATGTCCAAGCATTCCAAAGTATCTGTTTATCTGGCCTTGAGTGTGGTGCTGGCCACTTTGAGCGCTTGTTCCCGCGAGGAGGCCCCGCCCGAACCGGTGCGCGCCGTGAAGATCATCACGGTGGGGGCACAGGGGTTGCAGACCGATGCGGTTTATGCCGGAGAGGTGCGCGCCCGAGTCGAATCGCGTCTGGGCTTTCGTGTGGGCGGAAAGCTGACGCATCGGGCGGTCGATGCCGGCCAGCGCGTGTCGGCAGCTCAGTTGCTGGCGGCCATCGATGCGCAGGATTACCAGCTGTCGGCGCAGGCCGCGCAGGCGCAGCAGGTGGCCGCCCAAACCCAGCGCGATGTGGCGCTGGCCGATTACAAACGCTACGAAAGCCTGAGGGCGCAGGGTTTCATCAGCGGCGCTGAACTGGAGCGCCGCGAAGCCAGCCTCAAGGCGGCCGAAGCCACGCTGGTGCAGGCGCGCTCTCAGTCGCAGGTGCAGGCCAATCAGGTGGGTTATGCCCGTTTGCAGGCCACGACCGCGGGCGTGGTGACGGCGCTGGAAGCCGAAGTCGGGCAGGTGCTGGCCGCCGGCCAGCCGGTGCTGCGTCTGGCGCACGACGGTCCGCGTGATGCGGTGTTCAACGTGCCGGAGCAGGCGGTGCAGGCTTTCAGGGTGGGCATGCCGATGCTGGCGCAGCTGACGGGCAGCACTGAGCTGCTCAAAGGCCGCGTGCGCGAAGTAGGAGCCAGTGCCGACCCGGTCACGCGCACCTTTGCCGTCAAGCTGGCGCTGGATGCGTCCGAGCGCCTGCCGCTGGGCGCCACGGTCAATGTGCAAGCGCCGCAGCGGGCAGCCACGGTGCAGGCCATGACCTTGCCCACCACGGCGCTGCGTCAGGAAGGCGAGGGTACGGCGGTATGGGTGCTGGACGAAGCCAGCATGACGGTGCAGCCACAAAAAGTCACGCTGGGGCCGGTGCAGGCGCAGCAGGTGGTGATCGCCTCGGGCCTGAAGCCGGGTCAGAAGGTGGTTGTGGCCGGCGTGCATGTGCTCTCGCCGGGCCAGAAGGTCACTTTGTACAAGCCCGCTGGCGAAGCGAAGTGAGGTTCGCATGAGCAAAAAGGGCCAATTCAACCTCTCGCGCTGGGCGCTCGAACACCCGGCGCTGACCCGCTACTTGATGGTGGCGCTGATGGTGCTGGGCGTGGCCGCCTACTTCCAGCTGGGTCAGGACGAGGACCCGCCGTTCACCTTCCGCGCGATGGTGGTGCGCACGGCATGGCCGGGCGCCACCGCGCAGCAGGTGGCCGAGCAGGTGACCGACAAGGTCGAGCGCACGCTGCAGGAAGTGCCTTACGCAGACAAGATCCGCAGCTACTCCAAGCCGGGCGAGTCGCTGATCATCTTCCAGCTCAAGGACAACTCGCCGCCCGGCGATGTGCAGCAGGTCTGGTACACCGTACGCAAAAAGGTGGGTGACATCCGCGCCACCCTGCCGCAAGGCGTGGTGGGGCCGTTTTTCAACGACGAGTTTGGCGATGTGTACGGTGTGATTTACGCCCTCAGTGGCGAGGGTTACAGCCCGGCAGAGCTCAAGCGCGAAGCCGACAACGTGCGCCAGCTTCTGCTGCGTGTGAAGGATGTGGCCAAGGTCGAACTCTTTGGGGTGCAGGACGAAAAGGTCTTCATCGAGGTTTCGCACCGCAAGCTGGCCCAGATGGGGTTGGACATGGGGTCGGTGCTGGCGCAGCTCGGTCAGCAAAACGCGGTGGAATCGGCCGGCACGGTGCGTTCGCCGCAGGATGTGGTGCAGGTTCGTGTGGCTGGACAGTTCCAGGCGCTCGACGACTTGCGCGCCATGCCCATCCGCGGCGCCTCGGGCGCGCAGCTGCGGCTCGGTGACATCGCCGAGGTGCGGCGCGGCTATGTGGACCCGCCGTCTGTCAAGGTTCGCCACGACGGGCAGGAAGTGATCGCGCTGGGCGTCAGCATGGCCAAGGGCGGCGACATCATTGCGCTGGGCCAGTCGCTCCAGCAGGCGGCGGCGCAGGTCGAAGCCACCTTGCCGGCCGGCCTGACCTTGCGTCAGGTGCAGGACCAGCCGCGTGCGGTCTCGCAGTCGGTGGGCGAGTTTGTGAAGGTGTTGATCGAGGCGGTGGTGATCGTGCTGGCCGTCAGCTTTTTGTCGCTGGGCCTGCACAAGCGCCCGCACACGCAGGCGCCGCTTTGGCAGTTCTGGCGCCGCTGGGTGCTGGATGTGCGCCCGGGCCTGGTGGTGGGCATCACCATCCCGCTGGTGCTGGCCGTGACCTTTCTGGCCATGCATTACTTCGGCATCGGTCTGCACAAAATTTCGCTCGGCTCGCTGATCATCGCGCTTGGCCTGCTGGTGGACGACGCGATCATTGCGGTGGAGATGATGGTGCGCAAGATGGAGGAGGGCTACGACAAGTTCCGCGCGGCCACCTTCGCCTACGAACTCACGGCCATGCCCATGCTCACAGGGACGCTGATCACGGCGGCGGGCTTTTTGCCGATCGGCATCGCCAAGTCCACCGTGGGCGAATACACCTTTGCCATCTTTGCCGTGACGGTGATTGCGCTGCTGGTGAGCTGGGTGGCCTCGGTGTATTTCGTGCCGTACCTGGGGGCATGGCTGCTGCGCCGGCCTGCCTATCTGGAGCAGCAGCACGCGCCGCAAGACCATGAGCGCGCCGAGCTGTTCGAAACGCCGTTCTACCAGCACTTTCGCGCCTGGGTGACCTGGTGTGTGACGCACCGCTGGAAAACGATTGCCATCACCATCGCCTTGTTCGTGCTGGGTCTGGTGGGCATGGGAAAAGTGCAGCAGCAGTTCTTCCCGGATTCGAGTCGACCTGAAATTCTGGTCGACCTGTGGCTGCCCGAGGGCTCGCCGTTTGAGGCCAGCGAAGAAGTGGTCCGCCGCGTGGAACAGCGGCTGGCACAGGTGGAAGGCGTCCGCTCGGTCACGACGTGGGTGGGCTCGGGCGTGCCGCGCTTTTACCTGCCGCTCGATCAGGTGTTTCCGCAGACCAATGTGTCCCAGCTCATCGTGGTGCCGCAAGACCTCCAGGTCCGCGAGGCCCTTCGTGTGAAGCTGCCCGCCTTGCTGGCGCAGGAGTTTCCGGAGGTGCGCGGCCGCGTCAAGCTGCTGCCCAACGGTCCGCCGGTGCCGTACCCGGTGCAGTTTCGGGTGGTGGGCGCCGACCCGCAGGTGCTGCGCACGCGTGCCGATGAGGTCAAGGCCGTCATGCGTGGTAACACCCACACGCGCGGCGTGAACGACAACTGGAACGAATCGGTCAAAACCGTTCGCCTTGAGGTCGATCAGGCCAAGGCACGCGCCTTGGGCGTGAGCAGCCAGGCGATTGCCCAGGCCTCGCGCACGCTGCTGCTGGGTACGCCCGTGGGCCAGTACCGCGAAGGCGACAAACTGATCGAGATCGTGCTGCGCCAGCCGCAAAGCGAACGCGACGCCCTGACCGATCTGGCGCAGGTCTATGTGCCGACCGCTTCGGGCAAGTCGGTGCCGTTGCTGCAGATCGCCAGCCCGGTGCTGGGCTGGGAGCCCGGCGTGATGTGGCGCGAGGGCCGCCAGTACGCGGTCACGGTGCAGTCTGACATCGTGGAGGGCCTGCAGGGGGCCACGGTGACCGCCGAGCTGCTGCCAGTGCTCAAAAAGCTCGAAGCCGCCTGGGCCGCGCAGGGACAGGGCGACTACCGCATCGAGGTGGCGGGTGCTGTGGAGGAAAGCTCCAAGGGTTCCGCCTCGATCTCTGCTGGCGTGCCACTGATGCTGTTCATCACCTTCACCCTGCTGATGCTGCAGTTGCAGAGTTTCAGTCGCTCGATGCTGGTGTTCCTGACCGGTCCGCTGGGCATGGCCGGGGTGGCAGCGGCCTTGCTGACCTTGGGCCGGCCATTCGGCTTCGTTGCCCTGCTTGGCGTCATCGCCCTGATGGGCATGATTCAGCGCAACTCGGTGATCCTGATCGACCAGATCGAGCAGGACCGAGCCAGCGGCATGCCCGCCTGGCAGGCGATTGTCGAATCAGCCGTGCGCCGCCTGCGCCCCATCGTGCTGACGGCAGCGGCGGCCGTGCTGGCCATGATTCCGCTCTCGCGCAGCGTGTTCTGGGGCCCGATGGCGGTCGCCATCATGGGCGGCCTGATCGTGGCCACGGCGCTGACCCTGCTGGCCTTGCCGGCCATGTATGCGGCCTGGTTCCGGGTGCCCCGGCCCGGCATGGCCCAGGCGTAGGAGCGCGCCCCTGGGTGCGAAAACCCATTCGGGCTGCCGCCTGCAAAGTGCGGGGATGGCCGAGAGACTGTTTCGGACCGGCTAAAATAGAAAATTGACCGATTTCACGCGGGTGGTCAGGCAAACAACCTGTCCGCCCGTTTTGTTTGGACCCGCGCGGGTGGCGAAATTGGTAGACGCACCAGGTTTAGGTCCTGACGCCAGCAATGGTGTGGGGGTTCGAGTCCCCCCCCGCGCACCAGACGCAAGCCTTTGGGCCTGCGACCCTTTAACTCTGTGAGAACACCATGACCGTGACTGTTGAAACCCTGGAAAAGCTCGAGCGCAAGATCACGCTGACCCTGCCCGTGACCACCATCCAGACCGAAGTCGATGCCCGCCTCAAGAAGCTGGCCCGCACCGTCAAGATGGACGGCTTCCGTCCCGGCAAGGTGCCGATGAACGTGGTGGCCCAGCGTTACGGCTACTCCGTGCAGTACGAAGTGCTCAACGACAAGGTCGGTGAAGCCTTCGCCCAGGCCGCCAACGAAGCCAAGGTGCGCGTGGCCGGCCAGCCCCGCATCACCGAAAAGGAAGGCGCCCCCGTAGGCGAGCTGACTTTTGACGCCATCTTCGAGGTCTACCCCGATGTCAAGCTGGCCGACCTGTCCACCGTCGAGCTGGAAAAAGTGACGGCCGAAGTCAGTGACGCCGCCATTGACAAGACCATCGATATCCTGCGCAAGCAGCGCCGCACCTTTGCCCAGCGCGGCCTGGGCGATGCCGCTGCCGACGGTGACCGGGTGACCATCGACTTCGAAGGCAAGATCGACGGCGAACCCTTTGCCGGCGGCAAGGCCGAAGACTTCCAGTTCCTGGTCGGCGAAGGCCAGATGCTCAAGGAGTTCGAAGATGCTGTGCGCGGCATGAAGTCTGGCGAAAGCAAGACTTTCCCGCTGGCCTTCCCCGAGGACTACCACGGCAAGGACGTGGCCGGCAAGACCGCCGACTTCCTGGTGACCGTCAAGAAGATCGAAGCCGCCCACCTGCCCGAAGTCAACGAAGCCCTGGCCAAGTCTCTGGGCATTGCCGATGGCACCGTCGAAGGCCTGCGCGCCGACATCCGCAAGAACCTGGAGCGCGAAGTCAAGTTCCGCCTGCTGGCCCGCAACAAGTCCGCCGCCATGGAAGCCCTGGTGGCCAAGGCCGAGCTGGAGCTGCCCCAGTCCATCGTGCAATCCGAAGTCGACCGCCTCAAGGAAGGTGCCCGCGCCGACCTCAAGCAGCGCGGCATAAAGGACGCCGACAAGGCCCCGATTCCCGACGACATCTTCCGTCCTCAAGCCGAGCAGCGCGTGCGCCTGGGCCTGGTGGTGGCCGAAGTGGTGAAAGCCAACGATCTGCACGCCAAGCCCGAGCAGATCCGTGCCCACATCGAAGAGCTGGCCGCCAGCTACGAGCGTCCAGAAGACGTGACCCGCTGGTACTACGGCGACAACCAGCGCCTGGCCGAAGTCGAGGCCGTGGTGATCGAGAGCAATGTGGCCGAGTTCGTGCTGTCCAAGGCCAAAGTGACCGAGAAAGCCATCTCTTTCGAAGAACTGATGGGCCAGTGACCTTTTTGTGACCTTCTGCGCATGGGGCTTGTTGTTCACGCAGCAAGCCCCATGTTGCTGTAGGCGGACAATAAACGGGTTAAAGTAACCCGCTGCATAGATGGAGTTGTGATGAGCGCATTGGAAACACAAGCCTTGGGCATGGTCCCCATGGTGATCGAAACATCGGGCCGCGGCGAACGCGCCTACGACATTTATTCCCGCCTGCTCAAGGAGCGGGTGGTGTTTCTGGTCGGTGAGGTCAACGACCACATGGCCAACCTCGTGATCGCACAGCTGCTGTTTCTGGAAAGCGAAAACCCGGAAAAGGACATTTCGCTCTACATCAATTCGCCCGGAGGTTCGGTGAGTGCCGGCATGGCGATCTACGACACCATGAACTTCATCAAACCCGACGTGTCCACCCTGTGCATGGGCATGGCGGCCAGCATGGGCGCATTCCTGCTGTCTTCGGGCGCCAAGGGCAAGCGTTTTGTCTTGCCCAATTCCAAGGTCATGATCCACCAGCCATTGGGCGGTGCGCGTGGTCAGGCCACCGAAATCGAAATCGCTGCCCGCGAGATCATCAAGACCCGCGAGCAGCTCAACAAGATCCTGGCAGAGAACACCGGTCAGCCGCTGGACCGCATCGAAAACGACACCGAGCGTGATTACTACCTGTCGGCACAGGAATCCAAGGATTACGGTCTGGTTGATCAGGTGATTGCCAAGCGCCCCTGAGTGCGGGTTTTCACACCGAACGGCGTTGACCGGGCCCGGTCAGCGCCGTTTTTCTTTCGTTATCATTGACGCATCCCCCGATTCCAAGGCCATTTCATGCCCGACAAAAAAGGCTCCAGCACCGAAAAAAACCTGTACTGCTCTTTCTGCGGCAAGAGCCAGCACGAGGTCAAGAAGCTGATTGCCGGCCCTTCGGTGTTCATTTGCGACGAATGCATTGATCTGTGCAATGACATCATCCGCGATGAAGTCACCCAGGAAGGCGCTGAACAAGGCGCGCGTGACGGTCTGCCGACGCCGGCCGACCTCAAGGCCAACCTCGACAATTACGTGATTGGCCAGGAAAAAGCCAAGCGCAGCCTGGCCGTGGCGGTGTACAACCACTACAAGCGCCTCAAGCACAAGGATGGCGCCAAAAAAGACGATGTCGAACTGGCCAAGAGCAACATCCTGCTGATCGGCCCCACCGGTTCAGGTAAGACGCTGCTGGCGCAGACCATGGCCCGCATGCTGGATGTGCCTTTCGTCATGGCCGATGCCACCACGCTGACCGAGGCCGGCTACGTGGGCGAGGACGTCGAGAACATCGTGGCCAAGCTGCTGCAGACCTGCAATTACGATGTGGAGCGTGCCCAGCGTGGCATCGTCTACATCGACGAGATCGACAAGATCACCCGCAAGTCCGACAACCCGTCCATCACCCGCGACGTGTCGGGCGAGGGTGTGCAGCAGGCCCTGCTCAAGCTGGTCGAGGGCACCATGGCCAGCGTACCCCCGCAGGGCGGGCGCAAGCACCCCAACCAGGATTTCCTGCAGATCGATACGACCAACATCCTGTTCATCTGCGGTGGCGCTTTTGCCGGCCTCGAAAAGGTCATCGAAAACCGCACTGAAGCCGGTGGCATTGGTTTTGGCGCGACAGTCAAGAGCAAGAAGCAGCGTTCGCTGACCGAGATGTTCAACGAAGTGGAGCCCGAAGATCTGATCAAGTATGGTCTGATTCCGGAGCTGGTGGGGCGTTTGCCCGTGGTGGCGACGCTGGCCGAATTGACCGAAGACGCCCTGGTGCAAATCCTGACCGAGCCCAAGAACGCCGTGGTCAAGCAGTTCGCCAAGCTGCTGGCCATGGAAGGGGTGGAACTGGAAGTGCGTGGCAATGCGCTGCATGCGATCGCCCGCAAGGCGATCGCCCGCAAGACCGGGGCACGCGGCCTGCGCTCCATCCTGGAACAGGCCCTGATCGACACCATGTTCGATTTGCCCAACCAGAGCAACGTCGAGAAAGTGGTGGTGGATGAATCCACCATTGAGGAAAACAAGCCTCCGCTGCTGGTTTACCGCGAAACGGCCAAACAGGCCTGAGATCTCCACAGAAAGTCCGCCGATGAATACCCCTTCGCATCCACGGGTTGAAATCGGTGGCACGGCATCCATGTGCCCATGAAACCCGAGGGAACACCATGTCCGGACACACACCTTTGCCTTCTACCCCGATCGATCTGCCCATGCTGCCCTTGCGCGATGTGGTGGTGTTCCCCCACATGGTGATCCCGCTGTTTGTGGGACGCCCCAAGAGCATCAAGGCGCTCGAGTCGGCCATGTCCAGCGACCGCCGCATCATGCTGGTGGCCCAGAAAACAGCGGCCAAGGACGAACCCGACGTGGGGGACATGTTCGAAGTCGGCTGTGTCTCCACCATCCTGCAGATGCTGAAGCTGCCCGACGGTACGGTGAAGGTGCTGGTCGAAGGCCAGCAGCGGGCCCGCGTCCAGTCGATCACTGATGGCGAAGCCCACTTTGTGGCCAATGTGCTGCCGGTGGAGCCACAGGCCGAACAAGGCCAGGTGGATGCCAGCGAAATCGAAGCCCTGCGCCGGGCCGTGATGCAGCAGTTTGACCAGTACGTCAAACTCAACAAGAAAATTCCGCCCGAAATCCTGACCTCGATTTCCAGCATCGACGACCCGGGCCGTCTGGCCGACACGATCGCCGCACACTTGCCGCTCAAGCTAGAAAACAAGCAGGCTGTTCTCGATCTGGCTTCGATCAAGGAGCGTCTGGAAAACCTGTTTGCCCAACTCGAGCGCGAGGTGGACATCCTCAACGTCGACAAGCGCATCCGCAGCCGCGTCAAGCGCCAGATGGAGAAGAACCAGCGCGACTTCTACCTCAATGAGCAGGTCAAGGCCATCCAGAAGGAGCTCGGCGAAGGCGAAGAGGGCGCCGACATTGAAGAGATCGAGAAGAAGATCAAGGCCGCCAAGATGCCTGCTGAGGCCCGCAAGAAGGCCGAAGCCGAGCTCAAGAAGCTCAAGCTGATGTCGCCCATGTCGGCTGAGGCGACGGTGGTGCGCAATTACATCGATGTGCTGGTGGGCTTGCCCTGGAGCAAGAAGACCAAGATCAAGCACGACCTCTCCAACGCCGAGACGGTACTCAATCAGGACCATTTCGGCCTGGACAAGGTCAAGGACCGCATCCTGGAATACCTCGCTGTTCAGCAGCGCGTGGACAAGGTCAAGGCACCTATCCTGTGTCTGGTGGGCCCTCCGGGTGTGGGCAAGACCTCGCTGGGCCAGTCGATTGCCAAGGCCACCGGGCGCAAGTACGTGCGCATGGCCCTGGGTGGCATGCGTGACGAGGCAGAAATTCGTGGTCACCGCCGTACCTACATCGGCGCCATGCCTGGCAAGGTGCTGCAGAGCCTGAACAAGGTGGGTACACGCAATCCGCTGTTCCTGCTGGACGAGATCGACAAGCTGGGCATGGATTTCCGCGGTGATCCATCCAGCGCTTTGCTGGAAGTGCTGGACCCTGAACAGAACCACACTTTTGCCGACCATTACGTCGAGGTGGACTTCGACTTGTCGGACGTGATGTTCGTGGCCACATCCAATTCCATGAACATCCCGCCAGCGCTGCTCGACCGCATGGAAGTGATTCGTCTGTCGGGCTACACCGAAGATGAAAAGACCAACATCGCCATGCGCTACCTGCTGCCCAAGCAGATGGAAAACAACGGGATCAAGCCCGAAGAGCTGGCTGTGAGCGAGGAAGCCATCCGTGACGTGGTGCGCTACTACACCCGCGAAGCCGGCGTGCGTTCACTCGAGCGCGAACTCTCCAAGATCTGCCGCAAGGTGGTCAAGGCACTGCTGCTCAAGCAGATGAAGCCTCAAGTGCAGGTCACGGCCGAGAACCTGAACGAATTTCTGGGTGTGCGCAAGTACACCTATGGCCGCGCCGAGCAAAAGAACCAGGTGGGGCAGGTTGTCGGGTTGGCCTGGACAGAAGTGGGTGGCGATCTGCTGACCATCGAGAGCGCACTCATGCCTGGCAAGGGTGTGATCACCCGCACCGGCTCGCTGGGCGATGTGATGAAGGAATCGGTGGAAGCTGCGCGCACGGTGGTGCGCAGCCGCGCGCATGCCCTCGGCATCAAGGACGAGGTGTTCGAGAAAAAAGACCTGCACATCCACGTACCGGATGGGGCCACCCCAAAGGACGGTCCAAGTGCCGGTGCCGCCATGACCACGGCCATGGTTTCGGCCATGACGGGCATTCCGGTACGTGCTGACGTGGCCATGACCGGCGAGATCACCCTGCGTGGCGAGGTGACGGCGATTGGCGGCTTGAAGGAAAAGCTGCTCGCAGCACTGCGCGGAGGCGTCAAGACCGCGCTGATTCCGGAAGACAACGTCAAGGACTTGCAGGACATTCCGGAGAATGTGAAAAGCGGCCTCGAAATCGTTCCGGTCAAATGGATTGACCAGGTGCTCGACATTGCACTCGAGTCCAAGCCTGTGCCACTGACCGAGGAGGAGATCAGTGCTGCTGCAGTTGCGGCCAATGTGGCCACTGCAGAGAGCAAGGCCACCAAGCATTGAGCCTGGCGGAAGGCCCAGCCAATGAAAATAGGCTATAATGCAAGGCTTGCAGCAATCGAAGGACTTTGATTGCGTTGCGCGGGAATAGCTCAGTTGGTAGAGCGCAACCTTGCCAAGGTTGAGGTCGCGAGTTCGAGCCTCGTTTCCCGCTCCAGATTTTGGAAGAAGTGCCAACATCTTCCAGCCCAAGGGGAAGCGCAAGCTTCCCTTTTTTGTCAGACACGGCGCGGTAGCAAAGCGGTTATGCACCGGATTGCAAATCCGTGTAGGTCGGTTCGACTCCGGCCCGCGCCTCCATCCATGCTTCGTTGAAATCGTTATCGCCTCAGTGAGTCGTATCCTGAGGCGTTTTGTTTTTCAGGAACTCCATCGAGCCATCTGACCATGTCAGCCAGCGCAGAAAACCAAAGCATCCGGCACACACCGGTCGAAGACTTGCTGGCCTTGGTGGCGGGTTGCATCTTCATGGCCTTGTCCGTGGCTTTTTATCGCCATGCAGGCTTGCTGACCGGTGGAACAACAGGTCTGGCCTTCATCTTTCACTATGTGAGCGATTGGTCTTTGGGTGTCATCCTGTTCCTGGTTAACCTGCCGTTCTATGTGTTTTCCTGGCTGGCCATGGGGCCGGTCTTCACCCTCAAGACCTTCGGTGCTGTTCTCGGTTTTTCGGTCATGACCGAGTACATGCCCGTCTTTTTGCGGCTGGAATACATGGACACGTTTTATGCAGCCATTGCCGCCGGCTTTCTGGCGGGCACAGGCATCTTGATCTTCATCCGCCATGGCGCCAGCTTGGGTGGCATTGGCGTCATGGCCCTGTACCTGCAGAAAAAAAGAGGCTGGCGGGCGGGCATCATCCAGATGGGATGCGATGCCCTGATCTTGGTCGCGGGCGTTGCTGTTGTGCCTTTTCAGGCGCTGCTGCTGTCCATTCTGAGCGCCTTGGCCTTGAATCTGGTGATCGCTATGAATCACCGCCAGGGGCGTTACTTCGGTTTCTGATCGGTCGCGTGGGTCGTCTTGACCTGGAAATACTGCGGACCTGTTCCATGTGCGGTGCCGCAGTGCCTGCTTTGTCGGCACGCGAAAGGACTCAAGGTAAATACGGGGGACAGCGAGGGTGGTTTTCCTGAAAAAAAAATAGGTCAATTCAACCCCCGCAAAAGGATTTGCATGAGCCTGAACCGTCGTACCCTGATTCAATCTGCCGGCGCAGGCGCGCTGCTCAGTGCCATAGGCCAACAGGTCTTTGCACAGGCACTGATCGAAAATTTGAAGATCGTGACCGGCTTTGCTGCAGGCGGAACCTCCGACACCACTTGCCGTCGCGTGGCGGTGCGCCTGACCGGAACCTATGCCAAGACAGCCGTGGTGGAAAACAAGACAGGAGCAGGTGGGCAGATCGCCATCCAGTATGTCAAGGGTCAACCGGCCGATGGCGCCACGCTGCTGCAGTCGCCCACGTCCATGTTCACCATCTATCCGCATATTTTCAAAAAGTTGCCGTATGACCCGGTGGCCGATGTGACACCGGTTTCGCTGGCCTGCGTGTTTGACTTTGGTTTTGCCGTGGGGCCGCTGGTGCCGCCCAGTGTGAAGAACGTCGCTGATTTCATCGCTTGGGCCAAAGCCAACCCGGCTCAGGCCAATTTCGGTTCTCCGGCAGCTGGCTCAACCCCTCACTTTGTCGGCGCGATGCTGGGGCAGCGTAACGGCGTCGACCTCAAACATGCCGCTTACCGTGGGACACAACCGGCCATGGCCGATCTGCTCGGCGGCAATGTGGCAGCAGTCTCCGGCCCGATCGGTGATATCACGCAACACTTGCCAACCGGCAAGGTCCGCATCCTGGCCACATCGGGCGCCAAACGCAATCGTTTTGCACCCGATGTGCCCACGTTTGCCGAGCAGGGTTTCAAGGACATGGTCCACAGCGAGTGGTTCGCGTTCTTCCTGCCTGCCAAGGCGGCGCCTGAACTGGTCACGCGTTTCAATGCTGCGCTCAAGACGGCTCTGGCATCCAAGGATGTGGTGGACGGCATGGCCACCTTCGGTCTCGAAGCCATGTCCAGTTCGCCAGCCGAGCTGGCCGATCTGCTCAAGCAGGACACGGCCAAATGGGGGCCAATCGTGAAAGCCATTGGTTTTACGGCTGAAGCCTGATCAGAGGGCCCTTAAAAACCAGTCTATAAATCGTGTAGAATTCTGGCTTCAGCGCGGGAATAGCTCAGTTGGTAGAGCGCAACCTTGCCAAGGTTGAGGTCGCGAGTTCGAGCCTCGTTTCCCGCTCCAGATTTTGGAAGAAATGCCAACATCTTCCAGCCCAAGGGGAAGCGCAAGCTTCCCTTTTTTGTCAGACACGGCGCGGTAGCAAAGCGGTTATGCACCGGATTGCAAATCCGTGTAGGTCGGTTCGACTCCGGCCCGCGCCTCCATCACCAGCAAGACCACGAACGCCATTGCGTGTGTTCGTGGTCTTTTTCAAGGCTGGATGGCAATCTCGTTTCTGACCGCCTTCACGCCTTTGGCTTCCTTTGCCAATTTCTCTGCTGCCGATCTCTCGGCGGCTGTCTTGGCAAAGCCTGACAACAGCACTGTACCGTTGAGGGTTTCGACGCTGATGGATGCTGCAGAGACCTCCTTGCTCTCGGCCAGGCGCAGCTTGATGCTGCTGGTGATCGCGGCATCGTCGATGTAGGCGCCAACGGTCTGCTGTCCTCGTTGAACGGCGCAACCCATCTGAGCCATTGCGATGGCGCCGACAAACATCCAGCTGCTCCAGCTTTTTGAGATGGACATGGTGAGCTCCTGAAATCAAGTGTTCAGCATAGGAAACATGACTAAACGTTTCTGTTGACTGGCACACCCAATCGATCCACCGTACGCACCACGAAAAAGGCCCCTGCCTTGCGACAGGGGCCTTGTGTTCGCGTGAGGAACGCAGGCTTACATCGAATCGATGAAGCTGCGCAGCTTGTCCGAGCGGCTGGGGTGCTTGAGTTTGCGCAGGGCCTTGGCCTCGATCTGGCGGATGCGCTCGCGTGTCACATCGAACTGCTTGCCCACTTCTTCCAGCGTGTGGTCGGTGGACATTTCGATGCCGAAGCGCATGCGCAGCACCTTGGCTTCGCGCGGGGTGAGGCTGTCGAGGATGTCCTTGACCACGTCGCGCAGGCCAGCCTGCAGAGCGGCTTCCACTGGGGCGGTGTGGGTGGTGTCCTCGATGAAATCGCCCAAGTGGCTGTCGTCGTCGTCGCCGATCGGCGTTTCCATGGAGATGGGCTCCTTGGCGATCTTCATGATCTTGCGGATCTTGTCCTCGGGAATCTCCATCTTCTCGGCCAGGATCGATGCGTCGGGCTCGAAGCCGTGCTCCTGCAGGTGCTGGCGCGAGATGCGGTTCATCTTGTTGATGGTCTCGATCATGTGCACCGGGATGCGGATGGTGCGCGCCTGGTCGGCAATGGAGCGGGTAATGGCCTGACGGATCCACCAGGTGGCGTAGGTCGAGAACTTGTAGCCGCGGCGGTATTCGAACTTGTCCACGGCCTTCATCAGGCCGATGTTGCCTTCCTGGATCAGGTCCAGGAACTGCAGGCCGCGGTTGGTGTACTTCTTGGCGATCGAGATGACCAGACGCAGGTTGGCCTCGATCATCTCTTTCTTCGCGTCGCGACTGGCGCGTTCACCAGCGTTCATGCGCTTGTTGATGTCCTTGAGCTCATCGAGCGGCACCACCACCTTGGCCTGCAGGTCCATCAGTTTTTGCTGGATGTCCTGCACCGGCGGGATGTTGCGGCCCATGATGGCGGCCCAAGGCTTGTTGGATGCAGCCTGCTTTTCGATCCACTTGAGGTCGAGCAGGTGCGAGGCCACGCGGTTGCCATTTTTGTCACGGCCGCTGAATTCGGCCACGAACTGGTCCTGCGGGTAACCGCACTTGTCCACGATGATGCGGCGCAGCTCACGCTCTTTCTTGCGAACATCGTCCACCTGTTCGCGCACCATGTCACACAGCTTCTCGATGGTCTTGGCGGTGAAACGGATGGTCATCAACTCCGCCGACAGCGCGGTCTGGGCCTTGACATAGGCTGGCGTGCCCCAGCCTTCCTTGTCGTAGGCCTTGTGCACTTTCTCGAACAGCTCGGCCATGCGGTCAAAGCGTTCCAGCGCCTGGTTTTTCAGTTCTTCAAGCTTTTTCGTCAGTGCCTTGGAGCCACCCTTGCCATCGTCGTCGTCGGCTTCGTCGAATTCGTCGAAGTCTTCTTCGGCCACGTAGTCATCGGCTTCGTTGAGGTTGGTGAAGCCGTCCACGACGGTGGAGATGACGACTTTGCCTTCACGGATCTCGTTGGCCATGTTCAGGATTTCGGCAATTGTTGCCGGTGAGGCGCTGATGGCCTCCATCATGTCCATGAGGCCGCCTTCGATGCGCTTGGCGATCTCGATTTCGCCTTCGCGGGTCAGCAGCTCGACAGTGCCCATCTCGCGCATGTACATGCGCACCGGGTCGGTGGTCCGGCCGAATTCGCTGTCCACGGTGGACAGGGCGGCTTCGGCGGCTTCTTCGGCTTCCTCTTCGGTCGAGCCGGTGGGGGCGTTGTCGGTGATGATCAGGGTTTCGGCATCGGGCGTCTGCTCGTACACCGCCACACCCAGGTCGTTCAGGGTGGCGATCACCACTTCCAGGGTTTCGGCGTCCACCAGCTTGTCGGGCAGGTGGTCATTGATCTCGGCATGGGTCAGGTAGCCGCGCGTCTTGCCCAGCTTGATCAGGGTCTTCAGGCGCTGGCGGCGCTTGTTCATTTCCTCTTCGGTCAGGACGGTTTCGTCCAGGCCGAATTCCTTCATCAAGGCACGTTCTTTCGCCTTGCTGATCTTCATGCGCAGGGGCTTGGCCTTCTCGACGCCTTCGGCTGGCGCGGCTTCGGGCTCGCCTTCGAGGTCGGCTTCGATGTCACCCAGATCCTCGTCCATGCCTTCATCGGCGGACTTGTCCTTTTTCTTGGGGCCACGCTTGGCGCCCTTGGCAGGGGCCTTGGCCGGTTTGTCTGCAGCAGCTTTTTTGGCTGCGGTTTTCTTGGTCGGGGTTTCTTCGGCGCTGGCAGCGGTGGCTTTTTTGGCGGTCTTCTTTACCTCGGCTTCGGCTTGTTCTGCCTTGGCTTTGGATTTGCTGGTTTTTTCGGTCTCGGTGGCCTTGGAGGTCGTTTTCTTGGCAGGCACGGGGGCAGCTTTCTTCACGGACGTGGCAGGTGCTGCGGCTTTGGCGGCTGTCTTGACAGTCGCTTTTTTGGCGGGCACAGCAGCAGCCTTCGTCACCGGTTTCTTGGCCGGTGCGGCTTTGACAGCGGTTTTAGGAGCAGCCTTGGCAGCGGGTTTGGTTTTTGCGGCAGCCTGGACGGACTTCTTCGGCTTTTGAGCGGGCATGGAACAACCTCAAGACATCAAAAAACAGACAGGAAACACGGACACAGTCAGCGCCAAAACTCCCGGCGCGGGCTTGGATGGGATACAGATGAAAACCCCATGTGGGGCTGCTTCTGCAGGCGGCAAGGGGGAGGGCGATCATTTGGGATGCAGTCCTTGCGGTTGGGTGGCCTGCCCGCATGGGGGCGTTGCGCGTTTGGCGTTGGCCGGTCCGGAGGTGCTGCTGTCGCTCTTGCCAGAGAATCAGGATTATAACGGTTTGTCGCAGGGCTCAGGCCCCGGTCTGCCAGGGGGGCAGCACTGCGCCGCAGTGAAAGCAGTGCAGGGCGTCCTGGCGGTGCCCCTCGCTCAGGCAGGCATGGCAGGTGCGTGTGGTGGGACCCGGTTCAGAGGCTTGCCTGCGCACGGTCATCTCTGCCGTCACGATGCCGGTCGGCACGGCCAGGGTGCCCCAGCCCAGCAGCATCATGATCGATGAAATCAGCCGACCCAGGTCTGTTTTGGGGGTGATGTCACCGAAGCCCACGGTGGTCATGGTGGTGATGGCCCAGTAGACCGAAGTCGGGATGTTGCTGAAACCGTTGCCCGGGCCTTCGACCACGTACATCACGGTGCCCATGACCACAACCACCATCAGCACCGCCGACAGGAACACCAGAATCTTGCGCCGGCTGGCCGCCAAAGCCCCGAGCAGTGTCTGGTATTCGGTGATGTAGGCCGCCAGCTTGAGCACCCTGAACACCCGCAGCAGGCGCAGCACGCGCACATCGATCAGGGCGTGGACTTCCGGAAAAAACAGCGCCAGGTAAGTGGGCAGCACCGAAACCAGATCCACCACCCCGAAAAAGCTGGTGGCGTAACGCAGCGGGCGGGGATTGCAGACCAGGCGGGCGATGTATTCCAGCGTGAAGATCAGGGTGAAGCACCACTCCAGCACCGAGAAAGTGTTGCTGAAGCGGCTGTGCAGGCTTTGCACACTGTCGGCCATGACCACCACCACGCTCAGCACGATGAGCCCGATCAGCCAGAGATCGAAACGCCTCCCAGCCACCGTGTCGGCTTCGAAGATGATCGTGTACCAGCGCAGGCGCCAGCCGGTCAGCGAGGGTGTCTGGCCTGGTTGCAGGTTCATGCCTGTGCGCGGGGTGCACGGACAGCGGTCTTGGGCCGGAAAGCCTTGCAGACCTCGTCACGGGTTTCCATGTAGGGGCCGCCGATCAGGTCCACGCAGTAGGGCACGGCGGCAAAGATGCCATGCACCACGGGCTTGCCGTTCTCATCTTTCAGGCCCTCCAGTGTTTCGGCAATCGATTTGGGCTGCCCCGGCAAGTTGATGATCAGGCTCTTGCCGCGGATCACGGCCACCTGGCGCGATAGGATGGCGGTCGGCACGAACTTCAGGCTGATCTGGCGCATCTGCTCGCCAAAGCCGGGCATTTCCTTGTCGGCCACGGCCAGCGTGGCCTCGGGCGTCACATCGCGCAGGGCGGGGCCAGTGCCACCGGTGGTCAGCACCAGCGAGCAGCCGGCATCGACCAGCTCGATCAGGGTGGCGCTGATGCGATCTTTCTCGTCCGGGATCAGGCGGGGCTCGAAGGTGATGGGGTTGAGCAGGGCCTTGCTGAGCCAGTCCTGCAGGGCGGGCAGGCCCTTGTCTTCGTAGACGCCAGTGCTGGCGCGGTCGCTGATGGAGACGATGCCGATCTTGATGGCATCGTGCAAGGGCGTATCACTCATCGTCGTTCTCTTCGGCTTGTGCTTCGCTGCTGTCCGAGCCCTTGAGGGTGGCTTTGACCAGTTGGAAAACCTCGCGGTAGGCCCGGCCCTGACGTGGCGCCAGGCCCTGGGACACGGCGGCCTTGTCGGTCGGCACGGCATCCTTGCGGGCCTGACGCACCAGCGCACGCAACTGCTGGGTATCGGTGCCCGGGTATTGAGCAATCCATTGCTGCACAGCCTCGTCGCTGGCGATCAGGCGGTCGCGCCATTGCTCGGCCTGGTGCAGTTGCTCGGTATCGTAGGAGTGGCCCAGGCGCTGCAGGTCGAGTGCGTGGCGCACGGCCTGCAGGGTTTCTTCGTCCAGCTGGCGCATCAGCTTGCCGATGAACTGCATCTGGCGGCGCTTGCCTTCGAAGTTGGTGATGCGCTTGGCGTCTGTCAGTGCCTCGGCCAGCTTGTCGGGCAGTGGCAGGGGCTTGAACAGGTCGCCGCGCAGGGTCAAAAGCTGCTCGCCCAACTCCTGCAGCTCCTCGCTTTCGCGCTTGGCGTCGGTCTTGCTGGTGGACTGGCCCCACTTCATGGCCAGCTTGAGCTCCAGGTCGAGCTCGCTGCCTTCGGCCACGAACTGACCTTTGACGAAATAACCTTTTTTGGGCTTGCGGGACATGGTGGGGATTTGCGGGGCAGGCGCCCGAGTGATTCTCTTGGGCCAGTATCATAGTCGGCCACCCCGACAGCCCCTAATGTGAAGCCCTTTTGTGAACACTTCCACCACTTCAGCCCACAGCGGTTTCAGCTACAGCCGCGAGTTTTTTGAACACCTGGTCGACAGCGCCCTGCAGCACGCCAAAAAGCTGGGCGCCACCGATGCCGGTGCCGAAGCCTCCGAAGGCTGCGGCCTTTCCGTGTCGGTGCGCAAGGGCGAGCTGGAAAACGTGGAGCGCAACCGCGACAAATCTCTGGGTGTGACGGTGTACGTGGGCCACCGCCGTGGCAATGCCAGCACCTCCGACTTTTCTCAGGCCGCCATTGAACGCACCGTGCAGGCGGCCTATGACATTGCCCGTTTCACAGCCGAGGACCCGGTCGCCGGCCTGCCCGATGAGCGTGACATCGAAACCGATCCGCGCGAGCTGGACTTGTTCCACCCTTGGGCCATCACCAGCGAGCAGGCGGCCGAACTGGCCCTGAAGTGCGAGGCCGCCGCCCTCAAAACCAGTCGCCGCATCACCAACAGCGAAGGCGCGGCGGTGTCGGCCCAGCAAAGCCACTTCTTCAGCGCCCACACGCACGGTTTCAGGGGCGGCTACGCCAGTTCGCGCCACAGCATCTCGGTCGCACCGATCGCGTCCTTGCCCGGTCGCAACGCCGAAATGCAGCGCGACGCCTGGTACTCGTCCATGCGCGCGCCCGAGGAGCTGGCCTCGCCCGAGGCGGTGGGCCGCTACGCCGCAGAGCGTGCGCTCTCGCGCCTGGGCGCCCGCAAGATCCCGACCACCGAATGCCCGGTGCTGTTCGAATCGCCCGTGGCTGCAGGCCTTCTGGGCGGCTTTGTGCAGGGCGTGAGCGGCGGTGCGTTGTACCGCAAGAGCAGCTTCCTGCTCGATTCGCTGGGCAAGCAGGTCTTCCCGAAGCACATCCATATCCACGAAGACCCGTTTTTGCCGCGCGGCAAGGGCAGTTCGCCCTTCGACGACGAAGGCGTGCGCTCGGCCCCGCGTGACGTGGTGGCCGACGGTAAAGTGGCGGGCTACTTCCTGTCGAGCTACTCGGCCCGCAAGCTGGGCATGCGCACCACGGGCAATGCCGGTGGCTCGCACAACCTGACGCTGACCTCGCGCCTGACGAAACCGGGTGACGACCTCGACGAGATGCTGCGCAAACTGGGCACCGGCCTGTTCGTCATCGAGCTGATGGGTCAGGGTGTGAATTACGTCACCGGCGACTACTCGCGCGGCGCCAGCGGCTTCTGGGTCGAAAACGGCCAGATCGCCTTCCCGGTGCAGGAAATCACCATCGCCGGCAACCTCAAGGACATGTTCATGGGCATCGAAGCCGTGGGCGCCGACGTTTACAACATGGGTGCCAAGAGCATTGGCTCGGTGTTGGTCAACAGGATGAAGGTGGCGGGGAGCTGAGTGCAGTCCTGCACACCATGACGGTAGCCCTGAGTGTGGGGCGCGTCGGGCAACGATGTGTGACGCGAAGCGGCTTCTGAGGCGCCTGGCGCGCCCCATGCTCGGGGCGGAACCGGGCCAGTAAGGTCAGCCTGCCAGAGCCGCCTTCACCGCCGCCGACACTTCCCCCATGTCGGCCTTGCCCGCAAGACGCGTCTTGACCGCGCCCATCACCTTGCCCATGTCCCCCGGTCCCTTGGCGCCGAGTTCGGTCACGATGGCCTTGACCTCAGCGGCCACTTCTTCGGCCGACAAACGCGCCGGCAGGTAGACCTGCAGCACGGCCATCTCGGCTTTTTCCTTGTCGGCCAGGTCCTGACGGCCGGCGCCTTCAAAGGCGGCGATCGAATCCTTGCGCTGCTTGATGAGCTTGTCGACGATGGCGATCACACCGGCGTCGTCCAGCGTGATGCGCTCGTCCACTTCCTTTTGCTTCATGGCCGCCTGCAGCAGGCGGATGGTGCCCAGGCGCTCCATGTCCTTGGCGCGCATCGCGGTTTTCATGTCTTCGGTGATCTGGTCTTTCAGGCTCATGGCGTCGATCTCATAAAAAAGTGGGCAGAAACAGAAAAGCCCGCCTGAGCGTCCTCAACAGCGGGCTTGGCTTTCAGGGCTGGGCCCTGACAAGAAGCGGATCAGTACAGCTTCTTGGGCAGCTGCATGCTGCGCACGCGCTTGTAGTGACGCTTGACGGCGGCGGCTTTCTTGCGCTTGCGCTCGGTGGTCGGCTTCTCGTAGAACTCGCGGGCGCGCAGGTCGGTCAGCAGGCCCAGTTTCTCGATGGTGCGCTTGAAGCGACGCAGGGCAACGTCAAACGGCTCGTTTTCTTTTACGCGGATGGTGGTCATTGACTCAAATTTCCAAATTTGTGCCGGTCGCAAACACCAGGGAAGATCGGGCCCTGACACTCCGACACCGGCGGGTTCCCCGTCACAGAACTAGTATTTGGCAGACAGGGGGTTTGCCAGCAAAAACTTCGATTATAGCGTTTTCTGCCGCAGATTCACCCTGTTTCAGGCGGTGCTGCACTGCTGTGCCAGCGCCTGGGCGCAGGCGTGTGCGCTGGCCCACGCCCACTGGAAGTTGTAGCCGCCCAGCCAGCCGGTCACGTCGACCACTTCGCCGATGAAATACAGGCCCGGCTGCTTCGATGCCATGGTCTGCGACGACAGATCGCGCGTGTCCACACCGCCGAGCGTCACTTCGGCCTTTTTGTAGCCTTCGGAGCCGGTGGGCACCAGGCTCCAGCGCGAGAGGGCTTCGGCCAGTTGGGTCAGGGCCTTGTCGGGCACTTCGGCCACGGGACGTTGCCACAGCGGATTCTGACCGGTCCATGCCTCGGCCAGCCGGTTGGGCACCAGCTGCGCCAGTTCGTTGACCAGCAGCTTGCGCGAACGCTGCTTGGCGTCCTGTAGCCGTTCGGGCAGATCGACTTCGGGCGCCAGGTTGAGCCGGATCGGCGCACCGTCCTGCCAGTAGCTGGAGATCTGTAGCACCGCCGGACCTGAGAGGCCCCGGTGGGTGAAGAGCAGGTCTTCGTCGAAATGCATGCGGGCCTTCTTCTCGCCCGTCTCGATGCCCACGGGCAGGGCCAGACCTGCCAGCTGGGCGTAGGGCGCCCAGGCTTCGCCGTCAAAGGTCAAAGGCACCAGGCCTGGACGGCGTTCCACCAGCCGCAGGCCGAACTGGGTGGCGATGTCGTAGCCCCAGCCGGTGGCGCCGATCTTGGGGATGGACAAGCCGCCGGTGGCCACGACCAGGGCGCGCGTCTGCACCGGGCCGCGGTCGGTGTCCAGTTCATACTGGCCGTTGCTGTGGCGCACGGCTTTGACGCTGCAGGGCTGCCAGCGGGTGACGGAGCCGGCATCGCATTCGGCCAGCAGCATGCGGATGATTTCCTCGGCCGAATGGTCGCAAAACAGCTGGCCCTTGTGCTTTTCATGGAAGGCGATGCCGTGCTTTTGCACGAGGGCAATGAAGTCCTGCGGGGTGTAGCGCGAGAGGGCCGAGCGGCAGAAATGCGGGTTCTGGCCAAGGAAGTGCTTGTGCGGCACCGCAGGGTCGAGGCTCTTGTTGGTGAAGTTGCAGCGCCCGCCGCCCGAGATGCGGATTTTTTCGGCCACCTTGTCGCTGTGGTCCAGCACCAGCACTTTCAGGCCCAGCTGGCCGGCCACACCGGCACAAAAAAGGCCGGCCGCGCCGGCGCCCACGATCACCGCATCCCATTGAGTCATGCGGGGAGTGTAAGGGGGCAAGGTAGGAGTTTGCCCTGCAAGCGATGGACAGCAGACCTCTGTCGTGTATCGCCAGCAGGGCTGGCTCCTACAAAGTCAGGCCGTCCGGCGTGCGGCATCCTGTTGCACCCAAGCACGCGCCCCTTGCACCACGTCCCCCACCACGATGATGCTGGGGCTTTGCAGGCCTTCACGGGTCATGGTGGCTTCGAGTTGGCCAAGCGTGGTCAT
>Ga0255209_1000218_pt1 | contig 21524 bp, 16 predicted proteins | sample Miss_Miss_RepC_8_FD_183026 | JGI IMG/M metagenome (GOLD analysis project Ga0255209, IMG submission 183026) | Freshwater microbial communities from Mississippi River, Louisiana, United States - Miss_Miss_RepC_8d | ecosystem: Environmental > Aquatic > Freshwater > River | place: USA: Louisiana...
TTTCATACAGCATTCTCATATCCACGTAATTATGCAAGTCGAATAAATGATATAAACACCAAATGTTTATATGATTTCGATAAAATACATACAACAAGTGACCTAGGAAGTTATACTCCCCCCCCCTCCCCCTAGCCACTGCGCCATATTGGTAAAACAAATATACATCAAATGGTGTTGCTACGTTTATAACGTCCAGCTTGACAATTACCACCTGTAGGTATCGATCCCACACCGTTCTTTTAATGAGAAAGAAGATAACCATCCGACTTTCGGACCGACGATGTTGAGTCGCCAGTAAAGTAGATGTCAGACGATAAAACGTCCATCCGTGGAAGTGGTTTAAAATGGTTGTGTCTATGTGAAGACGCGTTACTTCTTCAAAGCAACTAAAATACACGCGAATCATCGGGTTATTACCTCTTGATGGTTTCGAATTGTTCGACCTGAAGGTTAATAACCTTCTGCTCTACCTCTGAACTAAGGAGGTTTATGGTGTTGCTCTAGTGCCTGAAGCACCGGTGCGATGTGATGGAAAATACCGGAGATAGGTTTCGATCCTATGACCTCGGAGTTATGAGCCCCGCGCGCTACCCCTGCGCCACTCCGGTAAAACAAATGTCCTGGAATGGAATGATGCTGCGTTTAAAGTCCAGCTTGACAATACCGGTGGTAGGCTTCGATCCTACGACCTTCCGCTTATAAGGCGATAATCATTCGTAGAACGGACCTGTTTCTTTCGAAACGAGTAAAAAAGTAACAAACGATGTTTTTAGATGCTCTACCACTGAGCTACACCGGTAAAAAATATACATAAATCAAACATTACGAAAAATGATGAGAAATATGCACTACAATCAAAATATCCTGAATGCGATAGGATGTGAAAGGATAACGCCCCTTCACATACTATACGTAGAAAATATCTTTAAGTTCTTTTCGTGAAAAGTAAACGTTTTTACGCATTTTCCTAAATATTCCATTTCATTATTCAATCAATTCCTCAATTTCCTTTACTGCATGGCAAATTCGGAAACGATGATACCATCTTTTCGAAATAAGTGGTTGGACCTCGATTTGCACCAGTTTAAAACTTGTGTCTAAAAGACCGATCGCCATTTGTTCTTCATCCCCTTTTAATGTTAGTGTGAAAACTGATTTCAGAATGAAATGAAGAAGAAGCATGACGTGTTCGCTAGATATGTAAAAACGATACACCTTCCCTTGATTGATATTGTTAAATGACTTGATGATAAAATAGACAAGCTGATTGAATTGTGGTGCATCATTGATATCGATTTTTCCATCAGAAAGTATTTTATTGAAACCGGATTCAAGTATGAAATTTAATTTGTCACGTATGCCATCCTCACACACATACTTCTTAAGACTTTCTAGTTGTAAACGTGTCAATCGATCTTTGAATTCATCGAAAACACGCTCAATTTGATTAATTGCTAAAGATGGCTCTCGAAGAATATTATTGAGTTTGGTTCGTAGAAAAGGAATAATGAATATTAGATTAAATGTGATGTCTTTGGCAAAATGAAAAAGAGATAGTTTTATTTTTTTGATTTCAGGTTCTTCATCGTCATAATCAATCGCAGTGTCCTTGTCTTCATCTTCGATAATGATTTTACTGTTTGTTAATGATTTTGTCCGGTGTGTAGGTTTAGCAGTAGGTGCTTGTCCTCGTTTTTCACCATATGTCAGTGCTAGTGGTGATAATACTTGATTTTCCGAAGAAGTTATCGGTTGTCTTTGTTGTTGATTTATTGTTGCAGTTATATTATTTGATGAGACGATTGGAACAGATATACCTGATTTTTTTGAAGCTTCAGATTGCGGGTTCTGTAAATTTCGTATCATTGTTTGATTCATAATATCAGTCATTGCAGAATGGTTAATTGATTTAATAATGTTTATTGTGTTTGATTGTTCTTCTGTATGTAGAGGAGTATTTCCATTGGTCGTCGTATGTGAACGTGCCGTTTGAGGACCATATGCTGAACTCTGTTTATCATTTGTTAATATTGTAAGTTGAGGAACTTGTATTGGCACTTGTATTGGCACTTGTATTGGCATAATATCTGGTATATCAAATACATCACCACTTACAGGTTGCGTTATATTTATATTTTTTTGATTCTGTGTTACAATATCAGCTGTTACGTATGCATTATTCATATTCCTATATATCTCTCAGTTATTTTTACTTATTGAAAGATAGATAGATTTAACTCGGATGGTTGTTGTTCTTCTTGTTCACTTACCATAACCGAATCATTACTTGATTCCGTGATTGTAAAAATTCGTTTCTTATTTTTTACATTACCAATCTTGAACGTGCGTATATATTCTTCAAGTGATACACGTTCTTCATCTTCATTACGAATATTTTCTTTTAACTTTTCCGAAACTAACTCCAATGGAATTTTCATTAATGAATATTCATTGTATTTCATTTCAATCAACCCGAAACGTGAAGGGACCTCTTGTGATACTGCGAACGGATGCACAAAAAAATAACTATTATCTTCTTCATCTCCATATAATACCATCATGTTTTTACCATTTTCACTTAATAATGACTGCGTAATGAAAACAATTGGTATTTTAAAGTATAATGCAAGTATCCATATATCAATATTTGTCAAAAAGTAATTTTCACTTTGAATAATTTGTGGTAACGTGGCGCGTTCTTGATTGATAAAGTCAGCATACTTTTTCATACCATATCCATTTAATAACATTGTAAGTTTTTTTTCAAGACCAGATTCTGAAAATTTTTCGTATTCACTTACTAATATATTTTTTATTTTTCGAATTGTCATTTCAGCAAGTTCGTCAACATGTTGGTGACGACAATTTTCACACATAAAATAGTTACATTCACGACACGCATATTCCGTATGGTCATGACCAATCACTGTTCGACATTTTTCACATATTTCACTTTCTGATTCTTGAGATACTTCTGCTGCAGCTCCCGTTCTCGTTGATGTCATTGACTTAAATGAAAATTGTCTCTGTTTTTGGCGAATGCAACTATGACCACTTGGGCATTTTGACGCATTTTGAGCAATGATACGTAAAATCGTTAATATTACATCAAATGAACATTCATTGCTTTCATTCGAAAAAAGTATTTCAAATGTATTTGAATTTGGGAAAAACAATTGTCGCATTTTTTCAGTTACTTTACGTTTAGATACTTGTCGACAAAAATCTAATATATGATTGACTTCGTTGATTTGAAATAATGTCTCGAGTCGCCCAGATTCCAAAGGTTCCGCAACTGCAATACGTGTATGTGCAGTTGGTCTTTCTTCTAATTCTAAATACTGATCCACGTATTCTTTACGATAATCCGGGTCGTAGGATTGAATACCGCGACTACCAGCATTACTCGGAGCAACAGTGTAAAAATTCGTCTGGGATACATATGGATTTGCCTCCGCTGGTTCCATATTTTCAAAGTATTCTTGTGTTATGAATGTTTCCAGTAGTATAATCTCGTCATCGTGAAGATCGTATTTTCTGTCTTGAAATGATAGATATTTTGTAGGCTCAAACATGAAGAGTTTAACACGTTCATAACGTATCATTTCATCGGCCAACTTTCCGAAATATGCAATTTCGTTATCAATATCTGGATACATCAAATTTCTTTGTGGAAGAAGAAGTTTACATAAACCACCAGATTCTTTCAAACAGTAGCTTTTCTTTCCACATGTTTCATCGTCACTTGTAATACAACCTGATATTTCTCCAACCAATTTCAATGTTTCTTTACTATAGCGGATAAACGCTACATATTTCGAGAGAATTCTCTTCATGTGTGCGATAGTTTGCGACAATTTGTTATGGTAGATTGTAAATGGTGATAATATCAACTTTTCAATATCGTCTTTCACTGATTTATTTTCCGGTCGATTCAATACATTTCGTGCAGTGTTACGAAAAACATTGTAGAAATTTGTCTCTAACCGAATATGACGAACATATTTTTCACGGGTTTTATCCACTGTTCCAGGAGGTGATGAGGATATTTCTTTATCTGCGACTAGATGGTTGCTTTCCGTTATAGTCGGTATTCCGTCGTCCTGGTTTAATTGTGGGTCCTTATCTATATTCACTTGAATAAATTGGTTTGTCTCGGTAATTATACCTACAATCAGACCGTCTTCAACAACCTTCACACTTGGACGGCAATAAATATCCTTTTTTACTGTTTTCTTGACATGGCGTGCAACTGTCTCTAAAAAATCGACGGTTTCACGATAACTTAATTTCCAAAGCGACGGTTCGTCCATCATAACCATCGGTGGTATATCAGATGATGTGAACAATAATGTTGTATTACTAGCTGAAAATGGTGCTGATACAGCAGTAGGTATAACACCAGTATATCGTTTACGAACAGTCGTTTTTTTAACTAAACCCATTGGAATTAACTTGGTAGTACTGACAATCTGAGTGATTTGTAATCCAATTACTTTGCTGTTGAAATTCAAGACTTGTGCTGTAATTTGAAACCCAGCATCTTTCAGTATTTTTGCAATCACTAGTGATGGCATGTTCATTTTATATTTGTATTCTCGTGGTTGACTTGCATGAAGTCGACAATATGAAAAATAAAGGTCACGCACATTTTCAATGATATACTTGATTTTGGGCATAAGCGTCTTACTCTTAATTGCAAAACGACCAAGAACACTGAATTTGCCATTTGATTTACTTTCAAAAAGATATATCGGTTCATAGTATGAATCACGTTTCATAAGAATAATCGTTTTACGATTGGCGTCAAATACTTCGCCTGAATATGAGTTTGTTGGGCATATCACTTGCACATTATTTGTAATATCGTCATCTGGAATATGTATAAGAATGATATTATTTCCATTTTTGAATAATTTTTCATTCGGTCGAGATACAATGTCCCAGAGATACGTGTGATCTATAATAGAATTATCGTCATCAAGGTAGGCAATGAAGTTTTCATACGCATTACATACTCTCGTAAACGATTCATCTGGAAGTGTTCGAGAGATTGATGATGGTTTATATTTGTCAATATCCATTACTTCTTTATTTGTATTGTAAAATACATCTACGAGCGTGCCATTTTGTAGAGTTACAAATAAGTCGATATCGAGAGATTGGATGATGATATTTCGCATCTCTCGGATTGTTGGAACAGCAGTTGGTGATAATGTGGATACTTGAATGTTTGAATTAGAAACGGCTTGTGGTGTCATGGCAATCGGTGTTTCATCGTCAGAGTCATAATCATTGACTACTCTTTCGGATGACTCAGTTACTGGAACTGCACTAGTACCTGATGTAACAGGTATGGATGTAACAGGTATGGCTGTGGTAGGTGTTGTTGTGGTAGGTGTTGTTGTTGATGCAGTGTTTGCGTTCTTTATATGTGATGAATGTTTCTGAATACTTTCAATTATTGATTTTGAGATTCGTTCTTTGAGAGAAGTACCACTTATTGCAACTGATGATTCGGACTCAATCGTATCAGAAATGGAGTTTTGTAGTTTCGATTTTACCACGGTTTTTGGAATTTCTGGTTCGATGTCTTGTATTGGAATAACTGTTGTTGATATTAAACCAATACTTTCTTTGAAGTAATATGCGATTGCAGAAACGAAAGACTGATGGTCGTTGGTTTCGACACCACGGCGTAAAAGACAAGGCGTATCCTTTTTTATTGCAGTATTCTTAATATTTACTTGACAATTCCGACTATCACTAAATAAAAATTTTTGGACCTGGACAGGCAAATATCCCCATCGGTTGTTTTCAAGAGGGAATTTATCTGAACTCAAAATACGTTCATCTTTCATCTCGTTTATTTTTGCTGATTCTGAGTAGGATGAGATATTCGGTGTTTGTTGTTGTGTGCCAGCACTTGAAGAAATAGAACGCGATAAAGCAACTCTACCTTGCGCTTCTGTTTCTTTTTCATTTTGAACAAGTGTTTTTGATGATAGTGAAGTTTCTGTTCTTACAGACTCGAATTGTTTTGTTTCACACTCTTGCCTTCTTGCAATTTGCGATGGTTTATCCCATTGAGCAAAACAACACGGAACGCACAATCCTTTCGGGTGCGCATCCTTTTTTAAGAACCCTGGATAATGTTGCTTATAGTTGCCCTTTTCATCTACGTGATATTTATCATCTGTAAACTCGAATATGTTTGCACCTGGTGGGATTTTCTTCGCTTTTTGCGGAATAATAGCGCCATATTTACCTGATTTCACTTCTTCTTCAGTAAGACTCGTGTTGTGTTTTAGACTCCAGTATCTTGGACAAATATAGTGATATTGTTTGCTTGGGTCGGAACCATATGTAACGCTATGTGAATAGGAGTTGGGATGTTCACGGTCGATACGCGCTTTCTCTTCACTTGTTAGAATCACGGGTTGACGTCGAACATTCCATGGACAACTTCGCGAATATGCATTGAATTTACCCACATCTTCGTTCAAATGAATAATTGGTTCGCGTTCTTGAATACGCTTCGAGAAAGGATTTGGATTTGCTAATTCCATACCAGTTATATCAGATATGTCTTCTTCTACTTCATGTTCGATTGTTGATGCATTTTTAGACGCTCTTTTTTTCTTTGGTCCATCGCTTGCAACACCTCCTGCACCTCCTGCACCTCCTCCTTGTGTACTGTTTGGAGCACTATCATCTGCTGCATCATATTCATCATCCTCATCGTCATTTTGTAATAAATCAAATAGATCGATTTCTGTTCGAGATTCAGCTTCAAATCCGAAAACCAGTGGAGTAGCCGCAACTGTATCTGCTGTTGGTTTTTTAACAACAGGAACAATTTCTTTCATCACTTCAATTGATTCTTCTTTGTCAGAAGGGACGATATCGCCAATGACTGCAACGGAGCGACTACTACGTTCAAATATATCGACTTCTTCTTGTCCACTTAGTTCGTCTTCACTTTCTTCGCCTTGTTCGGCTTGAGCTGCAGATGCTGTCGCATGCTTCGGTTTTGATGCAATTGTAACGTTTGCTACTGTAGGTGAAACCATCATAGCCGCAGAATTTGCACATAATTCAGAGATTTTTTGATAAGGAGTTTCTGTTGTTCCTGGATTTTGGTAAATACGAAGAATTGAATCCAGGTAAATATGAAGCGACGGTAAAAATAGAACGTTATTGATATTGTTGATCTCAATGGTGATGATATTATTGAACGCACCCTTCGTTATTTTGGTAAGAAACCCTGGATTATTCTTGATTCGAATATTCCCACCACGGAATCGAGAGAATTGCTGGGTTTGTAATGAGGATAAAATCGAGGATAACTTGGCGCGTGCATCTGTATCGGTCATCATATAATTATCCCGTAGCCCGTCAAGAATATCACGATCACTCTGACGTTTATTCATCATCTCAATAATATATGCATCTTGACTTGACATATCATTATAGTTACTTACGCGCTTATACCGTAAGATAATCCCTTTCTTCAAACTGCCTTCGATCTCATTAAATGCACTAGAAATACATTTGATCATTTGCTTTATTTCGATGTTCCTCGTAATCGCCATCTGAGCAAAATATTCTAAGTTGATTAACTCGATTTGCGGATGGTGTAATTTTGTAAAAAGGGTCATTTGAAAACCACTTTGTTCAACATGTTCTTTGATGACACGCAATATTGGATTTACCGTTGCCTTGATAATATTTTCAATCTCAGAACTTGTAAACGAAAACTTTACGAATAATTTGACATAAACCGAACCATCTGGGTAGAATTCACAGAGCACCGGTATATGCAAGTGAGTTGCTTTATGATCAGGTATTTCTGGATTCGAGTATACGTAGTTAATATACATTGCAACACTCTTTTTACGAGCAGTCGTTTTCAACAAACGAAAAATATCACTCTTCGGTAAATAAGGAATTTTGCGTCCACTACGACTTACACCTGAGATATACAGTTTGTAAATATTATCGCGCTTCTTACCAGGATTGTATTTGATGTATGGGATATATTCTGAACAATGGATCATCTTGAACACTGCGTCGAGAGATTGATTGTAAGGTGTCTCTGGATGAATCATGAACTCCACACCACGAATACCATCGTCAACGTATGCTTGTTCAGATGTCCGTCTCTCGTAAATATCGTATAATAAATTGATATTTGCTGTCTGGCGCATAAATCTCTCGTTCAATATCTTTTTATCCGCATCAAATAGCTTCAACTTATGAAGAAGAAGCGTGTTATGCGAATGGATTGTCGAGAGATCTACTTCGCCGGACGCTTGTGCAGATCCAATTTCTACTGCTAAACGCGGTGTATCATCCCGATATGCCGAGAGATATGGAAAATAGACTTGAATAATATATGTTTCATGAATCGGTTTCAATACGGATTGTTGTTGCGCCGGCGCCGATGATTCCAAGAGAGGTAAATCTCTTGCATAGATTAGCGCATCTTCTGCTGAAACCAAATAAATCGTATTGTGAAGAAACACTCCATAATCCACAAGGACAACTTTATTGGTTGTATTCACGATTTCGCTAGCGTGAATTTCTAAAAAGGGATCCGCGTTCATAGCGTCAAACGGATTAATCGCATATGGGTAATCGTACGTTGATGCAATATTGAGCTCTTGACCTAGCACCACATTTATAATACGAGGTTTATCTTCCAATTTTAGGTTGGCAAGGTTCGTATAGGTGTAATTTCCATTCGCGCCTCCTGTGGGCGGACCTAGTTTTGCATATTCTGAATCAGGAGAAGCACCTCCTGAAACGGTTGGCTGATTATCAATATTCAGTAAGAAATTTTGAACACGGATGGGTGTCATTTCTAGTTTTCCATTCGATGTGATATGATCATGCGCGTTTTGCGTTGTGATTGTTTTTATCTGCTTACAGAAGAAATACAACTCTGCGTACGAGAGACCCACTTTGTCTCGGGTTAGGTAGAGAAACTTCTTCTTTATGGTCTCAATGGAGTCATCTGGGTAGATTCTCTCGGGAAGGAATACGACCTTCATCTCATTCTGCCGGATCATATAGAGTTCATAATCACTAAATATCGTTTTAAAGAATGGGTTTTCTTGCTCCTGGACGAAGATGTTATTGATATCTACGACAGGTCCTTCTTCTGTTGTGAACTCCACGTTTCCGTAAAATACATAGAGCACATTGTATTCCGGAGATAGTGTTGACGCTTTTGCTGCAGCAGCAGCTCCAGACTCTGAACCCATTTCGGCTGGTTGCTCTGCGACCACATCATCCGGAGAACGGATATGACATATTTTATAAATAGGAATTTCCGACGCCGGTTTTTCCATGATTGGTATGATACTATTATATCAATAGAAGATTAATATGTATAGCGTTATTGTTGTCTCGGATAGTAAATATATAATAAAGTGATATCATTCTATATTTTAACCGAATCATCGTAGAATCGTAATATGACTACGCCACCTTCACGCACTGAATTCAAAATAATCGTTGCGCTTTGTCGCGGTGGTGGAATTGGATATGAAGGTAAACTACCATGGCCTAAAATTGACAGGGACCTTCGTTTTTTCTCTCAAATGACGAGATCCAAATTGTTTCCTTATAACAGTGCGGTAGTGATGGGTCGTAAAACCTGGGACAGTATACCTGCGAGTGCATGTCCGCTTCCTTTTCGTGATAATTTCGTGGTTTCAGCACTACATGATGCGGACTCAGCACCCTCTCCCTCGCCCAGTAATGGCGTTACATATATCAAGCGTCTTTCAGATATTTATAATTATGCGTCAAATTATGATGTAGTTTGGTTCATTGGTGGTGCATCAATTTATGAACAAGTTCTGACTCCATCGCCGCCATCCGAAGTCGGATTTTCAATCGATGATATTTATGTGACGTTTGTCGATGAAACCTATGAGCATGATACCGCATTTCCTCTGATGTTTCAATATCAGTCAGTGGAAGAATGGCAAAATCTTCGAAACAATCATATTCAACGGGCGATCTGGTGTTGGACAGATGCAGATTCAATACCGAAATACGTGTCATTTTTTAGTGAAGGAATACGAAGTAACAGCGTTTATCGTGTGTCGGATGTTGACCGAGATTTCGTGGCAAGTATTACTCGACCTGCGGACGTAAAAGCGATACAAGAACGCCGAACGCCGAATACTCTATTTTTGCATTTGCGTAGATTATTCGAAGTTTAGGTGTTTTTCTACCCTCGCCCCCTCCCCCGAATACCGGTGGGTGTGCGACCGAACACACTAGTTATCGAAATGCGGGTTGTCATTGATGGTCATTCCACAGTATTCTTTTGGCTTTAGCTTATAGTCTTCCGGATTATACAGTTTGATCTTTTGTGCTTCGTCGATAAGGAATCGGAAATTCTCCCAGAATTCGTCTTTGTGACCGACACTTTCCGTCATAATGTGACTCAACTCATGCAGCGCAACAAATGTAAGCGTATTTTCGTCGATGAGCTTATTTCCTTTCTTTGTCGTGTTGACACAAAAAGCGAGCTTCTCGCCCTTGTTCTCACTATATGCAGTGTATTCGCTGGTTGGGAGCGTTTCACTTACTTTTTCGGGGCGGAAATTTTTGACTAAACGTTTTACGTTATCGCGGTCGGGAAATGTATCGCCCATATGTTTCACTACCTTTTTCATTTTTTGGGTAACGGTCGCAAGAAGGTCGGCGGCGAGTTCTAATTTAGCGCGTTCACGGACGCAATACTTGTTTCCATCGACTTTTGAAACAATACATTTTAACTGAAATGCGTCGGATTCTTGGTAGATCTTTAGGCAAATGACAATAATAAAAATAATAATAATATATCCGAAAACACTTGTTTTGAACATTTTTATTTTGTTGGGTATTTATATAAAGCGAGAAATTAGTTAGGATAAATACTGAAATGTCATCATCAGAACTAGTATCAGATTCATCACCATCACAAGATGCATTAACTTTTAATATAGGTAAAATTGAAGAATGGCTTGAAAGTCATGATGATAAGGAGGTATCGGACAAACTAGAAGAATTTAAAAATAGACAAACCAGTACTTCTGATCCCGATGCAAATGCTGAGTTGAATAATGATGTTGCACAAATTATGAAAGATAAAAATATTGAACCCATCGCTTATGATGGAGGTCGTGGTAGACGACGCAAATACTCCCGCCGCGGTCGTCGTTCCGCCAAGAAGCGTGGTACTCAGCGCAAGCAGAAGCGTCGCCAGCGCCGCGGATCTCGTCGCGCATATTAATCCATTTCATTTCATTTCATCTTTATTATGATACAAATCATGATTCGTCGCGATTTATATCATACATTCGGGAACACCCACTTATCGACCGTCGTACGCACACAGAACAGTCGGTGCGAAATAATTCCAATAATGAAAAGCGTCACGAGAGATTTCCAGAACACGAAACCGAAGAAGTGTGCGATCAGAAATGCAGCCACAACAGTCGCAGCCACATCTACAACCGCGATATCAAAGATCCGATACGCATGCGCACCTTCTCTCGGGCGGCCAAATATATCTTTGTAACGGCATAAACCGAGAGATTTTGTCATTGATTCTTATATATAGGATAGTTTATAAATCACATCTCCATTTCGAGTCCGGTTTTTTAATGAAATCAGGTGTGTTTGTATAATCTATCGTAAGCTCTTCGCCGGCAGCAATATCACGTGCTGCGATTACCCACCACACACCCATATCTGTTTCTGGTGTTGATGAGAGATAGGTATTTGGTAATATGGAATACTCTGCTTCTGCCGGGTTCTTAAATTTTCCGGGACAATGGTTGATCTTACTTCCAACTTTCGTAACCAACTTATTTGAGTTTATTGCAACAAATAGTTTTTCATCTTTCAAACGTTTTCGCTTTGTAAATAACCCCAATCCATCAATATTACTGTTTCCAATTGTAAAATCCGGATGATTCATAATGCCATGTTCATAATTTATTGTAGCCGGAATAATAACATGCCGAGTAATGATAACAGAAAGTGTAATTATAAAAAATAATAAAATAAGTGCATAAATAATAGAACCCATAATAATTCGAATGTTATATTATACAACGATAATTAGAATAGTTGTATGATATTTGCTATGTATCCTACATAAGCTTATTATTGCGAAATGGGAGAACCTAATTCAAGAGGAGTGCGCATAAGATCGGGAGCAATTGTGCTCTGGTTCCAGGGACCAACGTTTAACTGAGGGTTAGGAGGTTCAGAGCGCAACTGCAGGTTGGCATTCTTCATCGTGTTACCGATGGTGTCAATTCCAGTCAAGAAGGTTGCTGAGAGAAGGTTCTGACCCTGAAGATCGCCGCTGCCAGCAGGGTTCAAACTGCCCCACTGGTTATTGCTATCGCGGGGAAGAAGATCTGCCGGGTTAGCAACCGGCAAGTTTGAACCAGAAGAAGAAGAAGGAGCGACCATAGAAGCATTAGCCGCAATAGGAGCCGGTTGCTGACTCACATTTACAGTTGCTTTTTGACGATTATTGACGTCGCTCTGAAGCGGTTCGTAAGGGGCGACGAACTTTTGGTTGGAATAGGTACAAACGGCGTATACAAGAACAATCGCACCTAAAATCACAAGAATGTGATTTGCACGAAGTGTTTTCTCTAAATCAGACAAAAAACTCATTCTTATAATTTAATTGTATATAAAATAAATGATAAAATAATGTAAGTCAGTATTATACGTTATTATCGTCGTCACCATCGCTTTCAGAAAGATCGGAATCATCCAATAGATATGCGGCCTTGATTTCTTTTGCTTCTAAATATGTACGTATCGCGACCTTTTTGGCTTCTATTGCTTTTTTTTTTGCAATTTTATACATTCCATAAAGAACGTCCTTGTGTTTTTTTAATTTAATCGAAGCAATCATAGTTGGTTGATTTGAAGAAGATATGGATGTTACGGTCGTATCTGTGGTCGATGATGGGAAGTTGGGTTCATTTGTATCGATTGTATCTGGAATAGTATCAAAATTGATTTCAACTTCAGTTACACCAAAGTGTTTAATTGCGGCAGTTTGTAGATTTGTATCTGTCTCTGAATTACATCCTAAATACTTCGTTTCTGTTTCTTGAACTGGGTCTGAATACGGATGTGGAAGTAAACTGGTAAGTGGTTCCTCTTTTAAATAATCATTGTTATCTTCTGATTTTTGTTGTTGTCCTGGTTCATCTTGTTTTGTAGTTGCCTTTTCTAATTCAGTATTTGATGTATTGCTATTTCCTGGAACAGACTCAGAAATAATACATGTTTCAAATAAAGGAATATCTGGAACTACTAATACCTGTCGCAATAATAATTCCATTTGAAAGTTACGAGAAGTAAACTTAATTCCTTGAAACTCAATAATGGATATGATTGTATGTTCATCCTTAATGTATTCAACTGGTGCAACTTTTTTATGCTCATCAAAAACTTTACATGAAAACGGTTGAATATGCGTAAAATTTCGATTTGGTTCTAAATTCACACGAACGAGAAAGTTGCCTGTTTTGTATGCGCGTATTGGTGACGTAAATGAGTTTTCAATATCAGTTCGGTCAAGTTCTTGTGTAAACCACATGTGTCGTTTTTCGTAAAGTAGGTCAACCGACCTTTTTTCTAAATTCGCGATCCATTCCGTGAAATCAGAATCAGTGTCAGAATTAGTAATCAATAAATCAATATGTCCTTTCTTACCTGATATAACGATACCTTGTTTTGTTCGTGTCTTTGTCGTCTGGATATAAAGTGGTTGTTTGCTATTAAAATATGAATATCTTGTCATATATGTTCCACCTGCAACACTCATTGGAGGTGTTAAATATAAATGTTCAAACTGAAATGTATCGTTTGGGTGAAATACTTCCATCGTGCGTTATACGAATGAAATGAATTAGTATGACGCTATAAAAAGAATATCACGAATTTACGAACTCGTTATTATGAAGTAAGTGATATTTGTGTGAATTGTGGCATATTCCTAAATCCGAACATCCTTCGGTGGCAATAAAATCTCCTATGTGATTTAGGAGAAGTGGCGCGGTTTGTTCGACCGCATTTATACAAAGTGCTTGTACACTATCTGGTAAAACTGAACAAACCTTCACCAAGTCTTCAGTAACGAACGCAAGAACTTTAGGATTATGAATGATTGTTTCATTTAACCCGTTTGCAAGATACATACATGCATCACATTCAAGTCCCTTTTCTTCGAGTTTTACATGTTCAAAGGATGGTGTTGCGTTTTCTGGAACATGTGTTAATTGGACTGGATGAGCATCTGCTTTTCCAAAAGGAAATATAGGAACTTTAATAAAAGATTCAGGAAGAATGATTAAAGCAATAAATATAAAAGGAATTATCTTCATTATTTTTTATACATATACACAGTAAATTATTTCTAAATCTATTATATAACCGAATCATATGCCTCGTAAATCAAGATCTGCACACCGAAAACGATATGGTTCTAATCGTCAGAATCAAAACAATATTTCAAATGAACTGTTCAACCAGAATGGCGGAAATGCGAATGAACAACCTCAAGGTAAGGTTGAAATCTCTCAAGCAACACTTAACCAAGCCGGACAAATTGCGCAGAAGTTTTTAGAACAAGCTATGACTGGCAATAAAGGACAGACTGGTGGAAGTGCTGGAAGTGCTGGAAATGTTCCAGCGTCACCTACTCAAGTAGAAGGGATACAGAATGCAATTGTGGAAGGTGCGGTCGCTGGAGCAAATGCAGGTGCGATTGCAGCAGCAGAAGGTTATTCTTCGTTGAAAGGTGCTGCTTTTGTTGGTGGCCGACGTTCAAAAGGTCGCCGACGTGGACGTAAGTCACAGAATCAGAATCAACCAGAACAAAATCAGAAGGGGGGTATGGTGCCTGGCCTCGTGACTGCGGTTGAAACAGCATTGGTTCCTTTAGGACTTTACCTCGGCCAGAAGGCTCTTCAGTCTCGTAGACCTGGAAGCCGTTATCTCGGAAAGTCGTTTGACTTTCGTCGTTCTTCTCGTCGCACTCGTCGTCGAAGGTAATAAATACTGAATATGAAAAGATATAAACATAAGACGATATAATGTTTATATCTCTAAGGTATAATTTGTAACACTGTAGCCATGAACCCAACATCAATCATGACCGCGATTCATGCAACACCGCCAACTCTTGAAATGAAAATTAAGCGATGGGTTGAACTTGATAATCGGATCAAAGAGACATCGGAAGAAGTACGGGATATCCGCACGGAAAAGGCAGTGATTAATGACGAAATACTGGAAATAATAGAAGAAAAGAAACTGGAACAAGCAACAGTGAATATATCCGATGGAAAACTACGATTTGTGTCAACGAAGCATACAGCACCGTTGACACTGGCATATATCGAAAAATGCCTTGGCGAACTGATTACAAACGGGAAACAAGTTGAGCAAATTATGACATATATTAAGAAAAATCGTGAATCGAAAACCACAATGGAAATTAAGAGGGTTTATAATACCAAAGTTGGTGCAACTACAAACGCTGAATATTCCGATGGCGATGCGTAATACAGTAATTGTTATCTAACGATATTACAAGTATATAGAGTGATATCGTTACCATAATTTATACTCATGTCGAAAATAAAGATAGCTGAATATTTCAATCCTTCTCAGCACCTAGTATTTCATCAAGATAAAGAAGGAAATATGATTGGTGGAGGGTATCAAGTGAATAACTTACTTTACCAACATAAAATGCCATTATTTGTATCCGCAGGGGATGGTAATGCATCAAATATGGGAGGTGGTGGAGTGGGGGCAAGTAGTAGTGGTAGTTACGACGGCCATGAACACGCCGAGAATAAACATTTCATTCCAGAAAAGTTCAGTGATTTATTTCAAGATTTAGCAGTTCCTGCTGGGTTATTTATGATGCCGGCGTTATTTCATCCTAGAAATTATGCATTTGAAACACCTGAACTAGTTGAAGTAAAAACACATCAAAACAAGGACAATGACGAAGATGGACATAGCGAGAGCGACAGTGACGGCGACAGTGACCATGGTCGCAAATATACCAAACAAGTTCCCAACGACATATTTGATACATTATTGTCAATGGTTACTCCTACCGAGAGAATCCAACACGACGTGAAGACCCGGCGCAGAAGCAATGGTAGCAACAGTGAACGAAAAACAACTCATCGCAAAAATAGAACAAGACGTCGTAAAATGGGTGTGGCGTAAGAATAGATAGATGTAAATAATACATTTCGAGAGATTATTTACATTAATGAAATGAATGGAATGTATTTACAATGCTATTTCAGTGACTTTCATACAAGCATCATAATATGCCTTATAAAACCATACTGAATCACCATTACTTGTAAAATCAACTTTGAATTCAATATTTGATGTTCCAGTATTTGTATAAGCTCCCATGATTGGGAACATCGTAGAACTTCTAGTACCAGTTCCATCACCGCTCGGGTAGTGTTGTGCTCGTTTTCCAATAGTTATATCATCTGGACTACTAGTAACTTTCAAGAAGGATTGTAATATATCGGTTCCACCGGTAGAATTACCACCCACCACATAATATCCGCCATATTCTACAATGATTTTAGAGTTATTTGATTTGGGCGTGTAAGTATATCTTGCAACAATTCCACTTGAAACCGGGTTAACAGATGCGTCAATATGATTCAACAACGGATCATCACCTGCCAAAAACACCGTATTAATTGTCTGACCAACCGTCCATCTTGTCGGATTCACAGAACCAGACACGTCCAAACGCGCGTTGTTATATGTCAATCCAGATCTAGCAGTTATCGTATTTCGTGTTCCGTCTGAAGTAATCAATGCATTATTCGTCGGGGTAACCACATCTGTTACTGGATACTGTTTGTGAGACAATGGTTCCATCCACATTGAGAAATTGTTGGTATTCTGTGCATTGGCGTTTAAGGCGCGACCACGCACTTTATTCATCGAAAGAGACGACATCGAATTCGGTGTTTCTAAATAAGAATGTATGTGTATGATATATAATATACACATACTAAATATATCTTATATCAATGACCACGCAGTCTTATTGAATGGTGCAATCACAATATCTTTAATTTTGCTTCTCATTTCTTTTACCTTTGCTTCATGTTGTGGGTTCAACATTTTTCCTGATTCGACAGTTTGTAGACTTGCCATCAATTTTGATGATGGTTGGTTCATGTCTGGTTTTGCACCATAACAGTTTACTCCTACTTTCAAACTTGTATCACTCATGAAACCACCGTTGATACCAGGACGCCCACAACTGTTTTTCTTTGCAGGGTCTGTGCTTTTTTGTAAAGTTTCCCATGTTGCTTTCTGTGTCGGATACAGTATCATTTGTTTATCCGACCATCCATACGAACACCATTCTGCTCCCGATTTATATGCCTCTTCCATTTGATCAATCGTTGCAAGTTGCGCGTCGTATGCCTGGCATAACGCTTTAGCATTATCATAATCATACACATTGGATGGAATATGAAATACCTGTTTTTTCATTTTTAAATCTGGGCCGGCGCCTAAATCATCACTCTCGGAATTAGGAATAGATTGAGTAATTGTTATTTTAGGTTTTGGTGATAATAGATTATTTACTTCAGTTGTAATGTTTGTATTAAAAAAATACTGGAATCCATTTAAAACGACGATCACAATGAAAATAGCCCATAATAATATTTCAAGAATGGATACATTTGCAAATAGTGTGCTCTCTGCATTATCATTTTCGGATGTTCCACCGGCTAAAGCATTAATGACAAAATAAATCATAGCGATGACAAATATGACCAATAAAATAATACGTAAATTCAAAAGTTGGTCTATTTTACCATCCATCCATTCGAAAATACCGGTTACTTGATTTAAACCAATACTTGATACTTTTGGTATACTAGAAGACGAAGACGAAGAAACCTGAGGTATATTTAAAGGATATTCTGACATAATGAAATGAATTACTTATATATAGTTGGTATAATATCATAACTATTTATTCTGGCGATGTTTCCACTTTTTGTGTGTCTCCATTACCATTTTGTCGTTTACGATAAAATAAACAATACGGAAGGTTACTTGTAATTGTATCATTTTTAATATCTGTTTGTTTCACATTTTCATCATTAAATGTATACCATATATTACTTGCAGTGCATATCGTAGCGGTATAGTGACCACTTCCACTAAAACTTCCGTGATGATTACATACAGCATAAAGGTCATATATGTAGCTATCACGTTTATAACCATTTACAAATGAACTCATGTTCAAACCACGAAGTGGGATTTCAACTGGTATTGTCACTTTCACTGGACCTCGTTCTGTATATTGTACACGCTTCAAGTCGATAATCATAATGTTTGGCAGACTCCAATACATCATTCCACGTTTAACATTCTGGTATTTCTTTGTTTTATCATTAAACCACGCATTCTCTCCTTCCATAACCTCTCCATTGCAATAATGTTTAAAACAATCGATTAATGTTGGAACGCGTGTTTTTCCTATTTCTGGAATTTCAACAATTGGAATTGAAAGCGAAATGATCGAAAATGGTTCAGGTGATATACTAAGAACAGTCTCGGTTTCATTTCTAGAGTCATTCAATTCAGTAATGACCGACATTTGTATCCCATAAAATAAATTCAACATTTCAGAGTAATTTTTCGTATACATTTGTTTCATCATCTCGTAACATTTGCGACCAATAATGTCTTTGTCGTTATTCACATTTCCAGTAATTGTCATATTCACTTCTCTCGAAAGTGCCATATGAAACGCGTCCAGCATGAAGACGAGGAACTCTTGCACGTCGTTTTGTGAATAACTCGTAAATAGTTCTTGGTTTTTTAAACGTGCAATCTGCTTCATTGACGCCATAAACCCACCTGGTGACACAATGCAATTTTCACTCCACATAAGCGTACGCAATTTATCCCATTCACTTAATAACACCGCATCTGGTTTTTTTGTAAGACGTTTTTTGTATTTTTCATCATTTAAAAAACGATTCAGTTCGTAGGTATGAGATAGTGCCTGCAGACACGAATTTACGAAACATGTGTTTCCTAGATTCATAAGTCCGGTTATACCTTTATTTACAAAATCAGGGAACCGTTGTTCCATATTTGGATTGTAGTAAGTCTTTTTTGTAAGTGATACTTTCCGTTATTTGCATATTTACTGTTATTTATGTTTAAGTATTATTATATCAAACCAATATAGAGGTTAAATCAAATAGTTATATATTGTTATCATATGAATTTAGATGCTTCTAATAATATGTATCGAAGAACCAGCAGTGGTATTCGTAACAACGATTCATTTCGAAATGTAAATGACTATCACGAGAGATTCAATCATAACCAATATTATAATGCGGTTGAAGATGAACAAATATATATGGATGAGTATACAACTCTTATTCATAGATATAATGATTTTATTACAAGTGGAAACGCAATGTTTACTCGTATGGAACAGACTCTTCGAGAGAATTTATCGAGAACTCTTGTTCGACAGTCTTTTTATTATAATCAGTTTGCAGAATTAAGTCAAAATACACACATCATTACCAGGCAAAATAACGAGAGACAAAGACAAGAACCTATGATGGATGAACCTGTAGTAGCAAACCCAATTCAAACATCGCCATTAGTCGCACCTGTTTCTGTACATCCACTTCATCAAAGAGAACCCAATAACGCACATTCGCTACAATCAAATTATCGATTCGGTGAAGTATTTCCAAGATTGTTATCAAGGTACTTATCATCTGATGTTAATCGTAATGAACGTCAGTCGAATAATGTAAGAGAAAATATGTTCTCCATGCTATATACAGTGCCAGTATCATTGCGAACTAATAGAAATAATAATATTAGTGTAGACGGCGAACATCATAGAAACGCGCCTACAAACGAACAAATAAATCGCGCAACTTTGAATACTGTATTTTCACATATACTTTCTCCAGTGAATACAACGTGTCCAATCTCTCGCGACGAATTCAATGATGATAGTCTTATTACAATGATACGTGGTTGTAATCATATTTTTAATCGTGAAAGTCTAAGACACTGGTTTTCAAGTAATTCTACTTGTCCAATGTGTCGCAATGATATTCGCGACTACCGTCCATCATCGTTGGTTTCTGAACCAGAACAACGAGAGATTCAAGAAAATAGAAATGCACACGTCGGCAGTGATGCTCTATCAAATATTTCGATAGATCGTATTGATGACAATCATATTACATTTTCTTATGATATACCCGTACAATATAACGACGATGATGTATATCGTAATTTATTGAATACGATAAATAATATGGCTGAAACCTCCCAACAAAACAACCGATAGTTATACTTTACATTATCGATACATATTCACTAATTCTATTTTACTGGTGTTCATTTACCGCCAAACCAATCCGTGATTGCGCGATTTCCTTTATTGAGATTATCTGCCTTCACTAAGAACTCATCGAATAACAGCGATTTCACTTCCTTATGTCGCATCTCTGTTATTTTCTTCTCACGTTTATCTGGGTCTTCAATACGCACTGTTGCTTCCCATACTTTCACTTCAAACTCACCTTTCTTCTTCTGGAACGCGGGTAATTGTTCCAATACAAGCGCGAATAACTGCTGCACTGGTTTCATGATCTGGTTCGTAATGTAGAACGAATAATTCAACTGAAGTCGATGCTTTTTAATATAATCTGGGTGCTCGATTTTGTCGCCTTGAAGTGCACCCTTGGCCTTATTATGAATATATGCGTATGGAATACGATCACCCGTATTCGGTTTATTTCCTGGATCGCGCACACCCATACGGTCAGCAAGCACTTTGTGAGCAATTTGCTGTGGGTTCTTATAATCCGAGCGAAGCGATTTTGTAATGATGAGTTTTTCGATAGGGCATTTCTGGTCGATCATGTATTGTAGCTTCTCACGCAGGAATGCAATCGCGCGGTTCACGTTCTGTTCCTTCATAAGAATATCGATGATTCCTCCATAGATTTCCTTCACAATCGGCGCATTATCACGGCGTTTCAATACGATTCCCATACTCTTCAACTTGCCCTTATTTGGATTCTGTTCATAATACACACCGACATATCCTTTTTTGCGGAGTAGCGCGAACGGACATATCGTTTTCTCATATACCCACGCATGCGGTCCTTTTAAGAACTTCGACGAATAATCGCCTACCTGTTTTGCAAGTTCGATCGTGATTTCAATCGCATCCTTTCCACGAATTGGGACTCCTTCTGGTGTGGCGAGATTGAAGGTGAAGAACACACTGTCCGTATCGCCATAGATATACTCTGCCTTAGAATGGACGATGGGGTATTTCGGATGAGATGTCGGGAGAAGAATATCACCATACGCTTCCTCGACCACACGACGTGCGTACG
>Ga0255209_1000219_pt1 | contig 21508 bp, 15 predicted proteins | sample Miss_Miss_RepC_8_FD_183026 | JGI IMG/M metagenome (GOLD analysis project Ga0255209, IMG submission 183026) | Freshwater microbial communities from Mississippi River, Louisiana, United States - Miss_Miss_RepC_8d | ecosystem: Environmental > Aquatic > Freshwater > River | place: USA: Louisiana...
TGAAATGTCGGATTTGGCGGTAAATTCATTAAAAGATATTGGGTTGGATATCCGAATGAAAACATCGGCTGCACCTACAGGGGCGACAGGACCGACAGGGGCGACAGGACCGACAGGGGCGACAGGGGCGAAATCTGTGACGTATACAGCAGCAGCACACGTTCCACCCTTGCCACTACTTCCTATGTCTATACCACCGACTGCGGCAGTGCCGCCGACAGTGCCAGCAACAGCGGCAGCAGCAGCGGCAGCAGCGGCAGCAACAGCAGCAGCAACAGCAGCAGCAGCAGCAGCAGCAGCAACAGCAACAGCAACTGCATATCTCTCTGATTTAAAGAATATACTTGTTAGTGCAGTAAATAAAATACAACAAGTAACTAATGTTTCACTTGATGTCCCTGATTTCATTATTGACCCTATAACAAATGAACCAAATTTAAAAGATGGAACGCGTGCAGTAATTGACAAACTAATTAACAACATACGAGAGTTTATACCACGTTATCAAGAAACATTACAGAATGAGTATATTGGTGAGAATAAACCTTTTGATTCTTTTAGTTTACAAAAGTTGCAAAATGCAGCCAAGATTTGTGAACCAAGTATTGACGTCGGAGAAATCGTTGAACTATATCGTGAGAATATCAAAATGATAACGGATGATTTTGGTACTACATTAAATGGTATGATAGATGGTGTAAATGAAAGTATAATAAGAGTTATAGATAGTATAACAAATGATATCAACGACCAGGAGAATAAAGATAAACTTAACGAAATAAAACGACTATGCGATGAGTTTGAGGTTACATATAGAGATTTCAATCAGAGTAATATTGATAAAATAGATGAACAAATCACGAATTATGAACAACTGTTTATGAAGACACAACAAGAAGTCTTAGGCAATATTAAAGGGCAAATGAATACATTAAAATCCAACTTATCCGAACTACCATCTAGATTAGATGAAGGAACAATAGTGATTCGCGAAATAGACACATTGCTTGAATCCGTGAATTAGATAGCGTAATGTGTGGGTTGGTATTTTGAATATACATTTAGGTCGGTCGTATAAAATTCTTATATTTATATCGTTTGTAAATATAAGTAGAAATAGCGAACGCTCCTGAGACAATGGAGATGTTAACCATACCGAATAAAGCGGATTATATTCAAGAAAGAGAAAAATTAAATGAAATACACACAACACTCGGAACACAAATCGGAAAATTGAAGGAAGAACGTGAAGAATTAATTAGACGAGAATCCGACGATATCACACTTGACAATGCGGTAGATATGTTCACACAATTCCGAGAAAACGTGAATATATTTAATACAAGTTGTAATACCGCACAAGATTCAATCAACGCGAACAACGATGCGCTTCGTAATTTGTTAGACCGTATAAAAATAGTAAAACAAACTACAGAGGCAGAGAAAGCTGCTGCCGATGCTGCCACTGCCGCTGCCGCTGCCGCCGCCCAAACCGCAGCGGAAAAGAAAAAAGCCGCTGCATTACAACAATCAAAAGATGCATTAAATGTATATATCGCGTCATTACAGGAGATATTACGGAGTATTGAAAATAATACCTTAGATGAAACTGTTTCAGAATTAGATAAAACTAAGAATATCGTAAATGAATACATTGAAGGATTAAATACCGCAGTCGCTAGTGCAAATGAAAAAGCCATTACACCTACAACGAGAGATGCAATAGAAATCTTCAAACGTAACACTACTGAGTTTATGAACTTAAACCTCCCCTCTTTTAATACATCTCAAGCCGCATTTAACACAAAAAAGTCGCAGATTCTACGTAGTTTAAATGATGAAATTAAGGCGCTTCAAGATGTTGACGGTGACCCGAATGTAACTGCTGAAAATATCACTGATGAATTAAAAACTGCGCAACAAAAAAAGGTGGATTCAAATGAACTCAATCAAATCAAGGATGGCGCCAGTAAGGTTGTGGCCGAATTCGGAACGAGGGCGACGACCGATTTTGCCGCGCAAAAGCAAGAGATTGAAAGGATGATACAGGCGGATAATGCGTCGTTTCAAGAAAAACAGAAAATAATAGAAGAACACCGGGAAATAATGGATATACTTGATTCACCTTATTTCAAAGCGAGCGAAGCGGCGATTCAAGAAAATATTACGAAGGCGATAGATGCGGAGAAAGTGGCATTAGTTGAAACATCTAATATAACACAAAAAATGTTGAAAAACACCCAGTTTGGAACAGCAATTACAAATTTGAACACAAGCATTAGTTCACTTAAAAGAGAACTTGCCGAAAAACTGAAACCATTGAATATTCTGAACCTAGATGCAAAACTACAAGAGTTAAAAACCAAGTCCGCGAAAATTCAACCGCCGCCTATAGACCTAGCTCCAATTCAAGCTCATATAAATACACTAAAGGCAGCCAATGCCGAGTATGAACGTCTCCATAAAGTCCAAACAGACCGGGCGGATGAATTGTCTGCAGAAAAGCTAAAGCCACGGCCACCCGAAACTCAACGACCCACTGGCCTTCCTAGAAATGTTCCAACAGAAAAACCATCATTGGGTCCCGAAGAATCGTCTCTTCCCGAACCAAAACGAAAACCAGGACGCAGGTATTCCATCTTTATACCTACACCAATTCAAAAAAAACCACCTACTAGTAGAGCCGAAGCTGCTGCTGCTTCTAACCCCGACAATACAGAAGATGTCATTGACCCGACTGTATTGGAAATATTTGTATACGAAGACGAGAAAGAATCAGAAGCATCTGTGTCTACGGGTGCTGGTGCTGGTGCTGGTGCTGGAGGAGGATTCATTCAACGTGGTGGAGAACCACCCAAGGTTGCGAAAATCATCAAAGTCAAACAAATCACCCCAGAAATACAAAATCTATTCTTGTCGTTCAAAACACCAAGCGAAATCCTTACACCTGAATTTTTGGATAGCATAGAGAAAAACCAAGATTCAACGACTGAGGTAGTTGACACACCTAAAGATATAGACACTGAAATGGCGGAAATGGCAAAAAAAAAGGATGAATTCATTCAAAACGACGATACTAGCGATTTTTTAAGTAAACTCGGAGAGAAGGTATCACATAAAACAACAATTGATAAATTAATGATTTTTTTAGACACTTCAAAAAATGAAGAAAATAAACCCATTCGGCATACTCAAAATGGTAAAACATATCAAGATATGTATGTAAGATTATGGCAGTTTATGGAATATACCTCGGGCAGTATTGCTATATTACGAAGTGTGTTTAATATTAAGGATACAAAGATGGAGGCGAGTTTATTGGCGGCTACTGCATCAGGTATCAGCCAACGGCGTAAAGATTTAACTTGGATTGGTCCTCAAGAAAATAGTTTATTTAACACACTTTTTATGGAGTTTTCAAAATGTTATAATAAAGATGGAAATGACGACGGAACATATTCATTATTCTTGAAAGACCAAGTATCACGTAAAGGTGCGCAAAAATATAGGTTTATGTTAAATTGGATTATTTTAATCGCATTTCATTGGTATTATACACAAAAAGAAAAATCACAACAAGATGGTCTTATTGACTGTGGTGAATTCATTGAACATTTGTATCATACATTTATTGGATGGATGGAAAAGATGGATTCACAAACATTGAACAATGTATTTAAACCAGTGTCACAAGATGCGATAGACTATAAAGAACGAGTTAAATTGTTGATAGGTTCTGATTTTAAAACAGATAGCACCTTAAAGTCATTGATAAATTGGATTCGTGAATATTTGTGTAGTTATACGAATAAAGGAAAGCGGGAAATTGCTAACCCAAAAAAAACAAAAGGACCTGCCCCTGCTAAATCACAGGCATTATCCGGTTCTCAACGGTTACCTCCTCCGACTGAACCACCACCACCATCTATCGCTTCGGAATCTGATTCTGATTCTGATTCTGATCCTGAACCGCTGAAAAGTGGGTCGGCTAAGTTAGACCCGTTATTTACACGAACTGGAAGAACGGTTGTTCCTCCGTTAAAAGTTAAAGATCTCCCCTCTCAATCAGGTTCACTAACCGACCGTCCGACAGGATTTAGATCCAATTTTAATTTGAAGGAATCAATAGAATATGGTAAGCGTAATAGTTCCGTAGGAAAAGGCGCAATGGGACCATTGCCACCAATAATTACAGATAGACCGCAGTTCAAACGTTCGTCATCTGGTTCAGTAATACAAACTCAGTCTCCACCTCCGACTCAGACTGTGAATCCGACGCCTCCTACTACTGAAAAACCGAGTGATCCTGGGTTATCCGCTACACAAAGACGTCGGTTAAGCGAACGATTTAAAGGCAGTCCCAAAGGAGGCCACAAACGCACCCGCAAGCACCGTTCCGACGCATCAGTCGCCTCGTCCGCTCCCGCACCTCCGACCCGCCGGCATCGCGACCGCTCGTCCTCCGCTCATAAGCACACACGACGACGACGACGCGCACACTAGAACATAACCACCAGCCGGCGTTTATCAAGGCGTGTATCCCCGTATTTTGTGTTATAATAATCTTCAATGACCTTGGCGTAGTCTACCTCGCGAGTCTCGTTTTTGTCGCATTCGCCTTCGCTGTCAAATCCTTCAGTCCCGCTCTCGCTTTCGCCACCGCCGTCGCAGGTGTCCGTGCGGCATTGTTTTATCACATACAGTGTCATTTGTTCGTGGTTCGCCCACAAATCAATGACGCGCATCACCTCTCGCATCGTCGTATATGAATCCGCGCCCGACTGGGGTGTGTAATAACATTCATCCACGCGCGGGAAAAACAGTGGCGCGGTTGGATGGGTATCGTATTGGACGAGGTGGTTCTTATGTGTCGTTTGCGATACACTGCTACCGCCCCCGCTATCGCGGGCGACCTGGATTACGACATTATTCTTCACGATATTTGTGTGGATGATTTCCTGTAGATACGCGGACGCTGATACGGTCGTCGCTGCTGTATCCGAGAAAACCACAACTACTTTTGATTTCTGGTTCGGTAGTGGTATCGTGGTGCGCCATACGTCACGAGACCATTCGCGTTCCGGCCTGTCAATTGTATCATTCCGTGCGAGGATTGCAGGGTAGACTCGCGGCACGAGATGGTGTGCCTTCATCTGGCAATATAAACTATGCGTATCTTTTGGGAAACAAGTGCCTCCAAAACCGCGGCGCCCATCCGGTCCTGGAACCTGAAAATGCGACGTTCCCATTCGTGTGTCTCGTTTGGCCAGTGCGACAACATTATTGTAATCTGTCTTGGTGGCGGCGCAAAAATCATAGAATTCGTTCATTAGGGAGACCTTTGCAGATAAAAAACAATTTTTCATCAGTTTCAGCATCTCTGCTTCATTGGTATCACAAAAAACCACCGCGGGCGAATCAATGGAACGATTTTTATGACTACGTTTTATGAGTTTAGAGATACGGTTTTTAAATTCGTCGTGTAGCGTAGCCGTAGCCGTAGCCGTATTCGGAATACCAACAACCCATTCTCTCGTGCGTCTGAAATCGTCTTCCCAGTTAGCCTCGGTAAGAAACTCGGGCATAAAATAACATCCGTGTTTTGCGGCGAATCCGACTGGGACTGTGCTTCGGATAACTTTATATTGATTGGTGGGACATTTCGCAATTGTATCTTCAAGTATCTGTGTATAACACGAACCATCGTGATGAAGTGGAGTTGGAAGACAGAAGAATAATATGTCGCATTCTCTGTCAAGGTCCTCTAATGTTATACCTGGTGGATGACACGCTTCGGGACGTATATCATAAATGTATGTCTGGATAGGTTTGAAATACATTTTTTTAAAAAACATTGGTTGTGTCAACTTATCTACGTTGAAACCGTGTGTGGTGGCGGCAGCGTCATTTTCTGCACCTATAGTTCCAGAATAGGTCATAACCGAATTCGGTTTTGCAGGTGTAGCTAGTGTATCAGGAAGAATTTCATAACACTCTTCATTATTAAATTGAACGTTATCCGTAAAATAGTTCTTTGCGAAGATTCGTGTTGCTCGTCCTACAAACCCGTTTCCAATGATTCCAATTTTCATCTTGTAAACAATATTAACAAAACGGTTTAATATTGATTTTAGTCTATTTTTCGCCACTGTCTTCTTCTTCCTCTTCTTCCCCTTCTTCTTCTTCCCCTTCTTCTTCTTCCCCTTCTTCTTCTTCCCCTTCTTCTTCCCCTTCTTCTTCTTCCGTGACAGTTGATTCACTTTCCTTTGTTGCATCGCTATCCTCCGATTTGATTTTAAACATATCAATTACAATATCTGCAGTATGCTCTATAAAACTCATATTGCTCCCCAGGCGTGTTCCAATGGAGTCCATAATCGCAGCTGTTATAAATAAACGATACAGTGTGCGTTTGAACATCAACCCATATTTATTCAATATATAGTTGATTTCATAGATTTCCTTTACACCAAAGAATTTTATTTGAGGAGTTGTAAATTCTATTAGGACGCGTGTAATTTCTCTCCGAATTGTTTCATATTTTTCACTATTTCGTTCTGGAAACATTTTGTGTGCTTTGTCATCATCGGCATTTATAAATTCCGAAATCTCACAACTCATTATAAGTTGAACGATTTTATCAAACTTTCTTTGATACGTATACTTCGTAACGTTGAATAGAATTTCTTGGTCATTGCGTGACAAATGTCCGATAATACCGAAATCAAGAATGCCAATTTTATGCGTAGGAGTTGTATCCGACTTAATAAAAAGTATATTTCCGGGATGAAGATCGCCGTGGAAAATAGATGTGCAAAATGCCGCTTTTGCATTAAATGCTGCCAGAACACGTGCAAAAGCGTCGTTGTCTTCTGGCGCAATATCTGTTATACCGATTCCGTGAATAAACTCCATAACAATTACATCGGGGTTCACTTGTTCTGTATAGTCAGAATATGGTTTTGGTATAGAAACATATGGATAGTCTTTCCAGCTATTATAGTATGTGCGAATATTTGTTAATTCCTTTTTAAAGCATACTTGGTCTTTCAGTGAAACGATATTTTGAAGAATAAGATTTTCAACATTTAAGGTTCGCATATATGGAAAATATTTGGTGATTTTTGCAAATACAACGAGATTGTTCATTGATGCAGTGAAGTTTTTCTCAATATTTTTTCGTAAGTATTTGATAACAACAGGGGTAGTATCTCCTTCACCAATATACCCTTTGAATATCAGTGACATTAGTCCCGATTTTATCGGTTTATAATCATTTATAATCCGTAATTGTTGATATGGCCAACAAGTGCACGATTTTTCCTCTAACTCTTTAAGTTCATTTACTTGATATTCATCATCTGTATATGCAACATTATCTGTATAATTGCTAAAAAAATCATTAAGTTCTTGAGAAACAATATTGCGGTTGGTTGCAAATGCCTGAAACACCTTGACATACATCATATTCTTCACAGCGAGTCGTTTGCTCATATCCATAATCGCTTTATTGCGAGATTTCCAACCTACATAATATTTAAAGTATTCTGATACACCAATAAAACAAGAAGACATTGTGAACCATAATGCGCTTAATAATTCACGATATGACATTTTGTAGTAATATTCCTTTGTCCGTTGAATATAATCGTCGTAATCTTTTACTTCATCATTTGCGTTGTCTTGCCTAACATTGTTTGCAGATAATAACAACTTTTCGTTTTCGTTTTCGTTTCCGTTTCCGTTTCCGTTTTCATTCTGAATGTATTCGTTCAATAATTCGTCCATTGTATTGTATAACAATAATGCCCAATACGTAAAATGTATGCGTGTATAATATATAATATCTATAATTCTAATACATATTACGCTAAAGTTTGTATTGTATTATATTACGACCGAAGACATTCAATGGCGTTTTTCAATCGCAAATACATTTTTTTGATAAGAATACCGATTGCATTTTCAATTGTAACGGTAAGTTCAGATTCATTATCGGGTTTCAATTTGAACATGTGAAGCACTTGTATGTTTGACTTGCCACTACTGGTGTGTTCTTGGTAAATAAACTTTTGAATATAAAGTGGGTATTCTAAGAGTTTGTATTTATGGCAAATAAGCTCATTATGAAATTCGTAAGGAATACTTTTACTCGTGAAAACAATCTCCGTATTTCCATTTGATGCATATCTCTTTGCAATCTTCGTACAGACATACATATATGTCTTATTCGCACTTAATTCTCCGCCAATTTCTTTGAATTTGTAAAGAATAGTATATTCTGATGGTTCACCCGGATTCGGTTCAATATCAATCGTGTCTATGATGTCTTTATTCACTTCATACAGCAATTTATGTATGTTTACATTGATAAGCGAAATAATATCAAAATTTGGATTCGTGTAGTTGTATTCTAAAGTGAATAATTTCATTTCAGGGTTCTTGCTGAGTTTCATATCATTTTGAGAACATATTATTTTAAAATTAGCAGAAGAAGTATTACCAGACGATGATGATGATGTATTTGTGGACATTGGTTATAATTAATAACAATAATAAGGATTGATATTAATATTTATAGACAAATGTTATTTATATCACTTTATTAGAGATCCATACTTACCGTATTTCTCTCAGAACGAGGTCTGCGCTTAGATTTATGTGGTGCAGAATCTTGTGGAATATCGCCTAAACTTGTTACATTTACGACATTAGCTCCATGTGAAAGTTCATCATCACCTGCGCCTGTAGCGCCATTCATTCCGGAGAGAATATTTTGAAGGACGACATTGCCACTCCCTTGGTCACTTGATGATGTTCCACTGCCTCCTGGTTGAATGTTAATTGTTTTGGTCTTCAGTCGGGACATCATATCTGATACATCCGTGCTCGGACCGCGCATTTCAGGTCGTCGCGATTTTTGCTGTTCACTTGGCATTGGTGTCGGCATCGCAGTCGCACCTGGGCGAACAGGTGGAGGAGGTGCAAGGGGGCCTTTTGTTGCGATGGGTGGAGGAGGTGGGCGTTGTTGCACATAAGGAGGCGGTTCAAAATTACGGCTTCCGTTACCGCCGCCGTTACCGCCGCCGCCGCCGTTACCGCCGATGATATCATTCATAAAGTTGCCAAAACCAGAACCGCGTGCATTCGGACCGCCGCCACCGCCGAGGTTATTTGACATAGATGAAACCGCCGCCTGTGTGAATTGCTGCATCAGTTCAGGATTCTGTCTCATAATATCGTCCATACCAGGGAGCGCAGACTTGAACATTGTATTGGTCATATGAAGCATAATCGCACTACCACCTAGTTGAAATAATAGCTTCAATTCCGGTGACATCTTGGCTTTGGATTTGTATTTCTCGTGAAGTTCGCCAAAGATTTCATCATATTCTCCAAGATTCTCATTTACTTGTTCGGACCAACCTTCTAATTTCAAATCAAATGGGTCAAATTTGTTGTTTAAAAACTCCAATCCGGTAATACACGCGAGAAGCATTTTCCCTTGGAATTTAACACTGTTTTGGCGTTCACGCTCTTCCATCTGGGTGTCATATTCACCCTTCATCTCTGCATACGAAGAATCCATTGAATATCGTTTGGTAAGTTGGACACCTTTCTGCTCCAACTCCTCTAACTTACGAAGAAGTTTGAACTTCTCTTTCAGCATATCCTCTTTAGATAATTGCGGCGTTGGGTCTACATTTGCATCTGGGTCCATTGGAATATTATTGAACTTTCCATATCCATCCCACGTGCGATTGTCTGCGTCAGTATGCGACGTGGATTGTCCTAAATTGATTCCGCTACTTTCATTGGCACCGCCGCCACTATCATTATCGTTTTTACTTAAATTAAAAATTCCACTCAAAAACCCGCCTCCTCCGCTACCGCTACCGCTACCGCTACCGCTACCGCTACCGCTACCGCTGTCGCCATTCTCTCTACTACCTCCACTATGTCTTGGAATATTACTCAAATCGTTGAGCTCATTTTCAAGTGCAGCCAATTCACCTAAATCAATATCACCGCCACTGCCTCCACCTCCACTACCCTTACGGTCGCCATCCTTGAATTTATTATTCATCAGAAGTTCAATCCCACCACCAAAATTTCCGCCACCGCCACTCCCGCCAGATGAACGCCCCCCTCCACCGCCAAGTGTAAATGTCGGCATCGTATCCAATGCACCTAAATCAATTTCTTCTGCCATTATGTTGTTTTATTACTTTCGTTCGTATAAATGATAATACAATAGCAATCTTTATACTAAAATTAACGATTTCGTATGATTGTATGAATAAAAGAAATACTTTATTATTCCATTCATACCGCACTATGCACCCGCCATAAACCTTGTAAAAAACAATCTGCGAGGTCATCCTTCTTTTTATGTTTTTCAAAAGCGGGCATCCATTTTGAAAAGTCTGAATTATGTTGTTGAGAGATTTCGCCGAGAGACCGGCATACAAATATGCCCGACTTTTTACGGTCAGCATAAGTAGATGCATCTACACACAATTCTCCTTCTCCTCCGACGTGTTCCATATTCGTATCTGTGAATAATTTCAATTTACACGACGCTGAAATAAACTCAATCTTCGGTATATGTTTCATAATAAAATACTGCGTTATCATTCCTTGTAATGTTTTCATTCGCGATGCAAGTGTGCTGATTTGATTTTCAATAATCATCATATCAATTGACAGGGAAGACGGCGACGGCGACGGCGACGGCGACGGCGACGGCGAATACAAAATGAGGTCCAGGTGCTTCATCATATTATATCCATAAGTGATTAGGTCAAGGTCGTGTGCATATGTATAATTCAATTTCTTGGGTTTGACACTGGTAAGTATATTTCCTGTAAGATAACTCGCATACTTTGTCTCATCAAAGGGTTCTAAATAATCTCTCGCAAGAGTTGTTTTTATTTCTTGGATAAGGTCTGCCTTACGAAGTTTGAGATTTTGGGGAGTCGCTGCAGATGCCGAGATTTGTCCGTGACATTCCGAGAGATTTTCCTTAATATCCATAAGTTCCCCTAGTTTCTTTTTGGTAAGAATGTCTGGATTTCGCTTTATCGGTAAAATCTCTCGCGATGGTATTTTATATTTGGATCTCTCGGCGCATTTGGCGCAATATATGAGAGATGTGAGTGAGGCGCCCGACGAAGTAGTGTTAAACATCCATTTTGCGAGCTTCGTGTCATTGATACACATTCGCCTTGGTGTTTTATTCTCATCTTCATTTGCAGTTTCCGAGAGATTTGGGGGAAATCGTAAATCAATGACATCCCATCTCTCTATTTGAATATGATGAATGATATCGTATGGACTAGAACCTGTGAAAGCAATCGTATTCGGTATACTAAATATGCAATATGCTAGATTTTTCATACCAACATCAAAACTGATGATTCGCATTTGTAATAATTCGTATATTCAATGATTACAAATAAGGTTTATATGTTTATTGTCCTTGGCCTTGTCTATTACCACCAGCTTGCTGAAATGCAAGCACTTGTTCCTGTGTTATTTCTGGTGCAACCATTCTGGACTGAAGCGCTTCTCGTGACAGATAAATATCCTTTAAATCACTCTGAACATAACCAAACGGTTCTCTTGTATCCATAATGGATGAATACATAAACGGAACATTACGTTGATTATCCTGCTCGTATGGATTCACATCAAAACTTCCGTGGCCAGACATATTGACGGCATCTACGCGATTGATTTTCATTATTTGCTCTGCATTTGTCGTTAAATATCTGCGATAGTCCCAGTTCGTCTTAATATTTTCAGCACGACGGATAGATTCATTTACAGCGTTACCTGGCTGCCATCCAGAAAAGTTTCGTCCATCTGTCATAATCGGCGGAAAATCAAAATAAACATTGTGACTTGAACTATAATTTTTTGACCAATGTGGTTGTGAATGCGTCATTTGATATTATATTATAATACTAAAATTATAAAATGGATTGTAATGCTTGAATCAATTCCGCCTTCTTCATTTTCTGGATTTCTGCGTGTTTTTCGGGTTGTTGTTTATGTTTCTCTTTAAGTATAAACCGTAATTCAGTTACAGACATTCCTGATATAGGCGGATATGTTGCAGTAGATGTAGAGGAAAACTCCGTTGAAACATTTACATTGGCATCAACTACCAATGAATGTTGTTGTTTTTCGTGAGAAGCCGGAGAATTTGTCTCGTGTGGTGTTCCTAAATCAACAGTAATCATTTTGAACTCAGACGCGTTTTCTGGAGTTTCAGTGACAGAAACACACTCTTCAATGATATCGGATATCGTCGTATCTTTATTATTCGTGTCATTTTCCTTGGGTATATCCTCGTGGTTGTCGTGATTGTCGTCATTGTCGTCTCTGGTATCGTCCTCACTGTCGCTGTCGTGATGGTCGTCATTGTCGTCATTGCTGCTGCTGCTGCTGGTCTCGTCTTCGCTTGTGCTTTCTTCATTTTCTGTTGTATCTTCACTATCCGATGATATCTCAATGAGGTTACTCGTTCGTTTATTTTGAAACATTGCAGTATCTAAATGAATGATATGAGGTCCATCATAAGCCACTGGTTTTTCATTGTATTCACGATTATTTTCATTTGCATATTCTAATATAATACTTCCGTGATGTTCACCTTCGTTTTGCGCGAAATTTGACGTTTTCATTTGATACAAACGGTGTATATCTGTTGATGATTCTTCTATAAATTGCTGTAAAATAAGCGCCTGTTCTTTATGCGATTGTTCTAATATCGTGAGACGAACTTTCATATATTGAAAAACAGCATATATCAAAAGCGAGCAAACGGCTAAACTAACAATAATGGTTAAAAAGCTCAATTCACCCATTCTCTCGTTGTGTGCGGTATAATAATATATTATTCTACGATGTTATATTTATAATTTGAACGGAATATGGAAATATTATTATAATCTTGTAAATAGTTTTATATCATAGTTTCAAAAAATAAAATAACGGAGACTTTTCAGCCGAAAATATTTCGTTTAGTATCGTTGATAAATCAAAAATGTCCATTTTTGACCCCCTTTTTTGGACATTTTTATGTCCACCAAAAATGTCCTTTTTGCCCTTTGCGCGCGGAAGTTTTGAAAACACGAAATTGAAAACATCAAAAAATGGACTTCTGACCGTTATGCTCTCAAAACGTTATTTTTTAGAAAAAAACACCTGACTGATAATTTTTTAGTGGGTATCTATCCATATTTTCTTTTATGGACATATTTTAGAAAATGGTAAAAAAATGGTAAAAAAAATGGGTGACTCATTAAATGCTAAAAAAAATGAGTATGGGTATGAATGCAAAATTTGCAACTTTGTATGCTCTTATAAAAGCAACTACAATACTCATCTTTCCACACGAAAACATAAAAAAATGGTAATAAATGGTAAATTATTAGAACCAACCGAATCTATAACGCTTACAGTAACAGAACAAGTAGATAAATTAAACAATACTATGAATAGTTGTAGATACTGCAATAAACAATATTCTCATCTTTCAGCATTGAGCCGTCACAAAAAAACGTGTAACAGTATGCTAGCGAACCAAACCCAAAATTTAATGGATGATAAGTATGATAAACTAATTGGTTTATTGCAAAATATAAATAGTAATGAATTACTGAAACAAACGACCGAACCAAATCTATCAGATGAAAATGTAAAAGTGTGTGTATCTGATTTTCAAAATACACTAGTTGATGCTACAAATTGCATAAAAGATATGATGATGATGATGATGACAACAACAACGCAAATACAATATAAAATTATGGAGTTATCTAAACAAAGCACTGAATCTCAAGCACTACAGTTACATCCTGTATCTACACAAGAATACGATGTAACTGGAGATAATGCAGTTATTCACAACAACAACAACAGCAATAATAATACATTCAATATGAACTTTTTCCTCAATGAAAAATGCAAGGATGCAATGAATATGAAAGATTTTGTCAACTCGATACAGCTTGATTTTACTGATATGGAAAATGTTGGACGGTTAGGTTATGTCGAAGGAATATCAAACATTCTAATTGACAATTTACAGAAAACTGATGTATACAAACGACCAGTTCATTGTAGCGATAGTAAGCGAGAAACCTTGTATGTGAAAGATGACAATAAGTGGGAACGAGAAGGTCCTGAACACGAAAAAATGGTAAACGCAGTTCTTGCGGTTGAACAGAAAAATGTTGCACTTGTAAGTGAATGGGCCAAGGCGCATCCGAGATGCATGAATAGCCACACGCGAGAGAATGAAACTTATTTCAAACTATCAAAAGCAGTAACCGATGGAGATAAAGATGGTAATATTGCAAGGGTGATTCGAAAAGTCGCAAAGCGCGTTGTTATCGAAAAATAATGATTTACAAAACTTTGGTTATTTACATCATTATAAATGAATAAATTATGTCTTTTCAGCCGAAAATATTTCGTTTATATCAGAAAATATTGCAGCATATGTGACGAAACGGATAAAAATATGACTAGAAATAATTTTTTATGACGGTCAATGGTAACAACTCAGTATATTCTTAGTATATTCGTTATTAATGGTCTTGCGTAAAATGTTGCGTACTACGCAACATTAAGCAACATTTTACGCATATGTCCAAAATGGGGGTAGGCCAAAATACTTTTAAAACACGCAAAAAACGCGATTTGTGACTGACCAGTCACAACTTTTTTCGTCCGACCGAAAATTTTGTGACGGTAATTTTTTGCCTCCTCCGGCGCCTTCATCCAAACCGACCGATTTTCTCTCCCATGTATATAACCTCCCAACGACAAGCAACATTTTACGCAAGAGGGAAAAATCAAAAATGTTCCATTGCGAAACGTGTAAGACCACTACCAATAACAAATATGATTATAAACGACATATTTTTTCGTCAAAGCATCAACGGTTATGTTCTGATAACGCCAAATGCAAAAATATGATTCACAGTCTCATCTCCGGTGTTTCGGGGGGTGCGGCTGTAAAAAGCATCCCCCCAAAACCCACTTTGGAAATTTGCGAACTTCCGGACCCCCAAAAAACACCCATCGATGAAATCGTCGTCCATATCAACTTAAACGAAGAAGATGCCGAACATAATGTAATTTATCATCCTGAAGGTCACGTGACCGATGAAGTGACTAGCGCCTCTGGCAAATATGCTTGTAAATATTGTAATCGCCCTTATATCAACCGAACTGGATTATGGCGACATAATAAGAAATATGGAACATCGTGTATGATGAAAATGATGGAAGTATCCCAGGCTGAAAATACGGAAGAACTTAAGAATATGATTAACACAATGATGCTTATGAATGAAGAATTCAAGACGCAAATTTTGGAGTTATATAAAGTGAGTGCAAGTGCACTATCGGCGACATCGGCTACGACAAACTCTATGACGATTGTAAATAACACAAACACTAACAATATGACAAACTGTTATAATCAAACCTTCAATTTACAATTCTTCTTGAACGAGCAATGTAAAGATGCGATGAATATGAAAGAATTTGTGAATTCAATCCAATTGGATACGAACGATTTAGAAAGTGTTGGTAAACTGGGGTATGTAGAAGGAATGTCAAATATACTCATTACAAATCTGAATAAAACCGAATTACATAAACGGCCGGTTCATTGTAGTGATAGTAAAAGAGAGACATTGTATGTGAAAGACGCGGATGAATGGGTTCAAGATGGGCCAGATTATGAGAAAATGAAGAATGCGGTCCTTTCTGTGGAACATAAAAACGTGCAACTGATGGGGGAGTGGGCTGCGCAACATCCGCGGTGTATGGATAGCAATTCCAATGAAAACGTCAAGTATTTCAAGTTGTCAAAAACGATTACAGATGGTGCAAAGGATGAGAATATAAGTAAAGTGATAAAGAAGATTGCGAAGAATGTTATGATTGATAAGACAACATTGATATCGGCAATGACAGAACATAATACAGCATAAATATAAATTTCTATTTATGATGTAAGAAAATGAATGACGGAGTAGGGGCAGTGATAAGCAATCCGCGCGAAGTGATCGTGCACTTCTTGAATTATCTAAATGTGTCTTTTTATGAAGCACAGTTCACGAAAAAACACGAAGAAGCTCGCGCAAATTTGAACGCGATATACGACGACGCAGTCGCAGCCACAGATGAAACGACCCCACTCACTAAAGCGCAACTTGTTTCATTTTACAATGACATCTGTGTTCTTGAAAATGTAACAGATACGGATGACCCTATTTATTATACATATAAGCGATTGTTGCGAAGGTGTATCACTGCAATGGAACCTAAACTATGAATATAAAGGTAGTTTATTATACCATAGTATAGGATGCACTTCAATTTCATAAAACGTTTATTTGGATGGAGTGAATGTGAGAAATTTCCGCGTGAACGATGTGTTATTGTAATTATACATACGAGTTATTGGGACATATTCACCTATTTTTTATACAAAATATCTTCTTGTGGTAGCAACGTATGCACACTAGTTCAACCTAAACTGAAAAAATGGTATTATACACCATTTACGTATATTTTGAATTGTATATATGCTCCACCGAACGAAAATAAGAATAGCAATTCCATACAACACATCGTCAAAGAAATCACACAATTGGGAGACAATTCTATGTTGTGTATATCACCGAAAGGAACATGTTCTAAACGAGAATGGCGTTCTGGATATTACTATATTGCGAAACAACTACAATGTAAAATTTACCCGTTATGTATTGATTATTCTGAACGAAGAGTTATTATTGGTGAACCGGTAGACCCGAGTATTGTTGATTTGGAACAAAGCACTACATTTCTACAAGAACAATTACGCAAATACACGCCATTATATAATGAATTAAGTGAAATTGATATAAATGCTATCAATCATTGCCCGTATGAATCATTATTACCTTTTGACTTTTGCACATTGAGCACTTTGGCATTCTTACCGTGTGTATTTACATTGTTTATAAACGAACAATATTACAGAGGAACCGCTTCATTGATTACAGTATTATTTGCATATTATTATCATTTATATCGTGAAGGGTGTTATTTTTCTTATGATAGTATTTTACCGTTTCAAAGAATAGAAGGGTATATGGCGAAATTATGTATAATATCTCATATTATAGAAAATTTATATTTGTATGGTAGATTAGAACCGGTTTTCTATATGTCATTTATTACTGGGCTATTTTTTTACAAGAACTCGGTTCCACGAGGAACAAGTATATCTCGTGGAAAATATGCAATATTTCATTCGTTTTTTCATATATTGACAGGAATCGCTGGTTATTCACTTGCTACACAAAAACACATTACTTACCCATAGCTACTCTACCCTTGAATAATATCTCTTGCACTCTCCACGATTTCGCTTGGATAATCTAAGTCGCGGAGAACTTTAAGCCCCCCTTTGATTGTGGATATTCCGTTGGCGATTTTATACAAGTATGCACCAGTATCCGAAGATACTGACATATGAAGGTTTGTAATCGCACCGGAGTTTCGCTTCTCTAGAAGTTGACAAAGTTCAATATAATGCGTAGTGAGAATGAGGTCAACCCGTGGGTTCTTGGATATAAATGCAATATAGCCATATGCGGCAGCGACGGCTTCGTATGGATTGGTTCCGGAATATAACTCATCAAATATACAAAAATGGCGTTTGGTGGGGTTATCCATAATACAGCGGAGGATTTCCATACATCTGCGTGATTCCGCTTGAAAGAGACTGTCACGCCCAGATGTGTCTGGAATATTCAAGTAACAGTGAAGATAGTCGTAAGGATTAATTTCCGCCTGTTTGTAAAATCCATAACCGATTTGTTGTGAGAGAATAATGTTGAATAGCGTAGACTTAATCACGGTAGTTTTTCCTGCGGCATTCGGGCCGGTAATGATAAGTTGTTTATCAAGAACAATGTCATTGGCGACGACGGTATCTGCGGCAGTGGACTGAAGAGGTGCATATACTTGAGACATCAGTTTTGTTATACTGGATTTTTTGATGGTGGGTGCGGGTGGAGGAGGCGGAGGCGGAGGTGGTTCATCATTGTTCTTTTCGTCTGTATCTTCAGTTTCCTGTATTGGTGACAATGGGCGCGACTTCGCCTCGGCTTCGGCCTCTGCCTCCGTTTCGGCCTCTGCCTTCGTGAATGAACACGCGTGTATCTTACCGTCTATGACAAACGAACGGCACGCGGTCAAATGCTCCATATATGCATTGAAACCAAAACTGTATTCAAGAAGTTCATTTAAATCCGTCTGTGAAAACAGCGAATAATAATTTTTCATCACATACCCAATTTGGAAAAATTTACTCACGGAAACAGAAAACGGTGAAATATCCGCGAGTGCCTCTGTAACTTCATTCAATAAAGTATACTTCTGTGTGAGTTCCTCGCGAAATGGTTCATATGTGGAGAGATGATACGTTTGAATAAGTTGAATCATATATGACATATTCACCCCCGTCGCAGTAAGATATCCGTGGATGGTGTGAATGTGTGTATGAACCAATTTGATATTCTTGTAAAAACGCACACACGCCATAATATTCTGGTAGATTTGAAACACATAGAATACCACCGACATCAAGATATACATCTTCTGTTCCATACTTACCGCGTTAAATTGCGTCATAAATTTCCCGACTGCGTGCTGACTAATAATCGTCTTCAAGATATCAATATATTCCGATATAGATACCGTTAATCCCCGCATCATTAGCACAAAAAATGGGATAATTAGCACAATCAATGGTGTTAATAACGCAATCACAGGCGATGAAATGTTATACACAGTTAAAAACTGAAGAAATGATGACGAACTGTTTAGTTTGGATAGGAAAGGAGTTTCAATATAACTGAATTTCTCTTTGAAATCGGAGAGTTTACCGGTTCCACGGAAGTCTTTCCACGTTTCCTTCATTGTGGCAAAAGCTTCCACTGGAGATGACTGTGCGGTGTTTTGCGCGATACATCGTTCTAGTAGTTCATTGTCAAACATTTCCAGAAGTGTTTGTGTGTGTTTCAAATACTCAATATCAGTTGTATAATACTTACTCCATATCGGAAGATGTTCCGTTCCGTAGACGGAAGTTGGAGAGAAGACGTAATGATACAGTCCATTTACGACCGTTGTTTCATCGTGATTACCCTTGACAGTTTCAGAGACCTCGGTGACAGTCGTATTTCGTTCTTTGTTTTTTGGATATATCAATTCCAAATCATCAATAATTGATGTAGGTAACTCGTGCAATTTCGTCGGATCGGTATATGAAATCGGGTGCTTGAATACGGACGACGCCGACGCGTCTGTTGTTGACATAGCAGTCTTTCCATTAAGGTGATTACCGAATCCTAAATGTTCCATCAAGAGCGCTTTCACATCTTCTGGTTCACGTGGTATTTCAGAGACGGACTCGCGAACATCGCTTAATAACGAACCGACACTAAAAGAACATCCAATTCCAGCCGTTTTCATCAATTTGATTCTACAGTATAAAATGAATATAATCCTTCATTTTAAACCTAATTCCATTCCATTCATTCCATTCCATTCATTCCATTCCATTCATTCCATTCCATTCCATTCCATTCCATTCCATTCCATTCCATTCCATTCATTCCATTCCATTCATTCCATTCATTCCATTCATTCCATTCCATTCCATTAAATCCCCTCCATAAAATTCATAGGTAATTCGGTTATATTCGTATTGTAATACATCTCAATCTCTTTCTTAATCCGCATATCGCGACGAGTCACAAAGTTAATACCTACACCTTTACGCCCCCAGCGTCCAGAACGTCCAATACGATGCAGATAAATATGGACGTTTTGTGGCATATCAAAGTTAATCACCGTGCTTACTTGTTGGATATCAATACCACGTGCAGTCACATTGGATGAAATCAATACGCGGTGAACTCCCGCTTTGAAATCCTGATACGCTTTATCACGCTCACTCTTCTCCATTCCACTGTGAATACAACAAACAGGGAAACCATCAAAAATCATCGCCTCGTTAAGGTCAGCTACACGCTTTGTAGAATTACAGAATATAATACATTGTGAAACCGAAATAGACTTAAACAAGTCTTTCATTGTTAGATATTTTTGCACATCATCGTCTAATGCAACATAATGCTGCTGTATGCCTTCCAGTGTCAACTGTTCTGCCTTTACTTGGATATTTACAGGTGACCGCATAAACTTCTCAGTCAATGTATATACCTCAGGCGGAATCGTTGCACTAAAGAGCACGACCTGGATATCCGATGGCATATACTGGAAAATATTATAGATTTGGTCATTGAAACCAGCAGAAAGCATCTCATCTGCTTCGTCTAAGACAAGCATATGGACACTTGTAGGATGAATATGATTGCGGCGAATCATATCAAACACACGACCAGGACAACCCACAATAATATGTGGAACGGAAGAACGCAAGTCAGCGGCATCGTCTGCGGTAGACGTCCCACCAACAAGGAGTCTGATGGAAAGACCTGTCATCATTGCACCAATACCAGAAATAACATCGTGGATTTGTTTCGCGAGTTCACGCGTCGGTGCGAGAATAATAACTTGTGTCTTGGCGAGTGAAACATCAATACTCTGAAGAGCAGCGACGGTAAACGCACCAGTCTTACCTGTTCCAGATTGAGCTTGTGCAATTACATCACGTTTTTGAATAATAGATAGAATTGATTTTTGTTGAATGTGACTAGGATTTTCAAAGCCATATGCATATATTCCGCGCAGAAGGTCTGGCGATATTTCGTCAACGTCTTCCCATTTTTTGAACTCGGGATACGATGCCGCCGCGATATCGGCGGAGTCACCAGTAGTATTAGGTGTAAGTGAATGTTCATCATTGATTGACATTGTAGAGTAAGTTGCGTTTAATGAAAGTCACGAAATAAAATCGGATATGTCTAATAATGATAGCAGGATATATTTAAGTCTGTTTGTAAATAATATTACGAATAATATATAACGTAAATGGCGAATCCATACACTGCGATAAACGCTATCGTAGAAGAAGATGTGGTAAATACATTTTTAAGCAATATGTTACAAACTGCTAATTCATATAGGTGCACACATGTTTCTAGTGGTTTATATGGACGCGTATTTCAAATTGATGTTTCAATAGATATTCCAAATCCATTTTTAACATTTGCTATTTATGGTGATAGAAATACAGTTACATCAGATAATCGTTATGTATCACGAGACGGTCCACATTTTCATCGTTTTTGTTGTAAAATTGTTGAATCAACAGGAGATGAACAGTCGCTTTCATTTACAAATGAATGTAAAAAACAACAAGACATTTACGCGAAAACAAATGACAAATTGAATGCTGTATGTTTACCCTTGTTTTTTCATACTGTTGTCACAAATGAATCCGCCAGTTCATTACAAC
>Ga0255209_1000220_pt1 | contig 21458 bp, 20 predicted proteins | sample Miss_Miss_RepC_8_FD_183026 | JGI IMG/M metagenome (GOLD analysis project Ga0255209, IMG submission 183026) | Freshwater microbial communities from Mississippi River, Louisiana, United States - Miss_Miss_RepC_8d | ecosystem: Environmental > Aquatic > Freshwater > River | place: USA: Louisiana...
TTAATGTATTAAATAACAACCAAAATATCTGATAATTTATATTAATATGATATAAAGATTTTTTATATTTTAAAGTATGCCGAAACGAATTAAGGAACCAAATTATAATGAAAATGAGATTGAATTAACACGTGAAGAAATTGACGAATTAAATGATATGGAATTAGATAAAATTTCAAAATGTAAATTATTAGAAAAATCATATAATTTTTTAATTAATTTTTCTTCATTTGTTCTGAGAACAACATTATTTTCATTAAAGGCTTCTGGTATTTATTTGTTATGGATTTTTTTACATTATTCTTCAGCACATTTATATATTAAATTTTGTGTTCCAAATACTATAATAGGATTTATTATGTCACCATTTATGATAATGACCCCTCATTGTCAAGGTCTTAGATGGATTGTGTATAATGCAGCAAATATAATTAATAATATGTGGATAGTTATTGGTGCTTGGATATATTCTATGATATGGGTTATCGGTAAAGAAAAAGTAAGTGACATATAATAGATAAATAATATAAAAATGATATAAAGATATTATGTATAGTATAATAAAATGAGATCATCATCGCTTACACGAGTTGGATTTAGATGGAATGTTAATGAAATTCTTTCCCTTCAAAGAGAATTTGAACTATTAGGTTGGAGTATTGATGAAATTGCACAAAAACATAAGAGAACACCTAATGCTATTATGTTGAAGCTTGATCAAGAAGGTTTTGCTGATTATAATGTATTATATAGTGATTATTATTTTAATAATATAATGACTAATGAGAATACATCTAATCTTTCTCTTGAACATAATAATAATTATGAAGATAATGAAAGTCAATTAGATTATGATAGTGAAGATGAAGAACATGTTGAAAATGCCGATTGTGAAGACAATGATGAAGTCAGCCTTTCAGAGAGAGTTTATTGTCTTGAAGAAAGTGTTTCTGAGATTAGAGATATCATTAAGCAAATGATGAAAACATTTAACAAATCATCAACAACCAAGAGTTGGTTTTAAATTAAATAAAAAATTGTTAATCGTAATAATTTTTTATTTACTATTATGTTAAAATACTTATCATATTACTATTATTTTTTAATAAAGAATTTGGCTACACTTTGATTTCCTAATTTTTCATTATTAGTTTCTCTTAAATATTCATCAAATAATAATATCTTAATTTCTTTACATCTAAAATCTTGTAATTTTTCTTCAAATTTATCTTCATCATTTATATATTTTTCTTTTAATACTTGCACATCTTTTTTATATTTTAATAACTTAGGTCGTTTATTTTGAATTACCCATATTTTCTCAAGAACTAAAGCAAATAATTGTTGAACTGGTTTCATAATTTGATTTGTAATATAAAACGAATAGTCAATTTTTAATTTATTTTCAGCAATAAATGATGGAGTTTCGATTTTTTCTCCTTGTAAAACTTTCTTACCAGGAACAGCAATATAAGCAAATGGAATTCTATCACCAGGTCCAGGTTTATTGCCAGGATCTCTTGCTGTTATTCTATCAGCTAATACTTTATGAGCAATTGACTTGGGATTTTTATAACCAGAACGCAATGATTTCGTAATAATTAATTTTTCAATAGGGTATTTTTCATCTACAATGTTTTGTAAACAATTTTTGAGAAACTGAACAGCATCCGGAATATTCTGTTTCTTCATTAAAATATCAATGATACCACCATATACATCTTTCACTATTGGTGCATTATCTCTACGCTTCAATACAATCCCCATTTCTTTACGCTTACATTTATTAGGGTCGGTTTCATAAAGCATACCAACATATCTTTTCTTCGATAATAAACAGAAAGGCATAAATGTTTTTTCATACTCAAAATCATGTGGAGCTTTTAAAAAGCTGGCGGCTATTTCACCTGCTTCTTGTGCTAATTCAATTGTGATTTCTAACGCTAATTTACCTCTAATAGGATTACCATTCAGGTCTTCAAGATTGAAGGTATAAAATACAGAATCAGTATCACCATAAATATACTCAGCTTTGGTTCTCACTTGACCATATTTTTTTGTATCACAAATTTTGTTACCATAACACTCTTCAATAATACGCTTTCCATACGTTAAGAACTTGCGACCCATCGCTGTCGTGCAAGCAGCAATATCTTTTTCATAAAATGAACTAGTTTTCGCGCCACATCCTCCATACAACGAATTTGCTGTTACCTTATAACCAAGTTGTCTTTGCTCTAATACTTGTTTCATAAATTCATCTGTTTGATTTGGAATCATTTTTCTTGTATCTTTTCTTGCTTTTAATAATTTCTTAAGAATGGCAGGCATGATTGCGGATTCGCCATCAGGAAATTGAGCATATCTACAAATTTTATAACCACATTTTATTTTTTCTGCTGCTGCTTTTGGATGCTTTCTAAAGTATCGGTAAGTATCATATTGAACATTTACATATTCGTATTCAGAAAGATTATCATAAATATAATTTCCATCAGCATCTTTGAAACCCCATTCTTCAATAAGATTGCCTGCCATATCAAATTCTTTTGTCCAAACCTTACTATCGTGTGATAGATTCTCGCTAATCATTGAACTAGGATATAGAGAAGCATAATCATTACAAGCAACCGGATTATCTAAATACAAGTCACATTTAGGCGGTAAAACAATAGCACCTTCATAACCTTCATCCAAATCACCTTTTTCAATAACAGGAATTAATGTTCGAATTTTACGACATTCATTAGCAATTAAACTTTGTAATTTAATACCTTGACCTCGCATTACTAAGAAATTAATTGGGACACTACAAATCTTTGCCATTTCAATGAATCCAGTAAGAATATCTGACTTATTAAATAGATAATGAACCAAGTTGCAATCCTGAATACAATATTTTGCGATAACCGACCTATCATCTGCTGTTCCATTTGTCATTCTAAATATATCTTTTGGTGTAACATCATCCTTAGCTAAACACCATCTTACTTTTTTATTAAAGTCTGGATCAATAACACTATCAATTGTAAAATTACAATTTGCTTTATCAATTTCAGTTACTAAATATTTCGCACCATCTGCGTAATAATCTACCGAATGACCAATTTCTTCAATATGAATATAACTACCAATTAATAAACCAGTTAAATTACTCGTTGAAATAACAGAGTTGTTATCATTATGAACGATTTTTTTAGCAAAATCTCCAATAAAATTACCTGCAACGTAGTCCAATTTATAACTAGTTAAATTTTCTGTTCGTCTATAGAAATTATATAAATCGACTTGAAGACGACCATTCATTTTAATAAATCTTAAATCGTGCTGACCACTAGCTATTTGAATACTACTTTCTTCAATCTTCCATTTTCCAGAATCTTTATCTCTTGTTCCGCATATTTCATCTTTATTTCTTCCAAGTTTCAAGAAATCCTCAACACAATTATTTTCTTCAGCGCGACGAAACATAAATTCATAATCAAAACCAAATATATTATAACCAATAATTATGTCAGGGTTTTCTCTTTGAACTAATTGCTGCCATGCTAATAATAATTCACTCTCAGTTTTATATGTTTCTACTTGTGAATTCTCCATTGGAATTTTCGAACAAGTGTTTAAAACAATACAATGATTAAAATGAGGATCTTTGTTACCATAATTCATAAATGTTGAACCAATAAAAGTAACTTTGTCGCCTTCTAATTTTGGAAAGACTGAATTTAATGTTAGGTTTAATTCAGTTAATTTACCTTCACGCTCATATTTTTTATCTAAAATGACATCAATAATTGTTGCTTGATTATCAGCATATTCTTTGACAAACTTACTATATACTTTATTACCAAAAGTTTCTAATGTTTCTCCATCACCATCTTCTCCATCTACTTCTTCATTTTCTGTTTCAATTTCTTTAGAAATTTTTTCAAACATATATTCAAGTGAATTAGCTTGATTAAAATCATCTGTTTTTTTAATACTTCTAACCTTACATTCTAGCCATCTATTACATAGTTCAATTACAACTTCCTTTGATCCTGGATGTCTCTTAGGATAAACTAAATCGATGCCGCTTATATTTTCATAACCAAATGCAGTAAGAATAATATTTATTAAAACAGGTCTAATTGTATTTTTATTAAATTGATCAATACCAATATTTTCAAAATATTCTACAATATTAGTAGCTAATTTCTTGTAAGTTTTAATTGGAACAGGAAAATCACCATGACTACTACTAGCTTCAATATCAAAACTCATTATCTTATAAGGAACTCTTGTTTCCTTATCATTTAACGGAATAATATTTTTAAGATTTGTAACAAATTCATAATGGCAATTTACTGATTTTAATTCATCTTTTCTTTCAATTACTTTTTTCTTTGGAATAGCAATCCAACCAGATGGACTCATGTCTTTAATGTGGAAGAATCGTAATAAAGGTGGAATATTTGCTTCATATAACATAATATTTGTATCAAAATACTGATAACCATTTTTTAATAGTTGATGACCCTTGCTGTAATCAGTATACCACAATTTTTTTGCTTTATTAAATGCATTTAAATTTACAAATTCAATAAATATAAATTTATGTTCTTTTTTATTATCAAACCCATATAATTTCTTTCTCTTTACAAGTTTAGCTTCTGTAATTGAATTTGAATAAAATTTTCCCATTTTTTCTTTCAAATGATTAATAAATTGTTCTTTCATTGTAATAGACCATTTATCATTAACCATTAGATAAAAGAAAGGCTTAAACCCTTCAACATTTACTGAATAAGTTTTACCATATTCATCTACACCAAACATTTGAATCATAAATACATTTGTATCTTTAAATGTATTATCTTGATCATTATCTCTTGATGAATCATATGTATTATAAACGTTATAGTCAAAAACTCTCAATATATGTTCCATTTTTATTCTTTATTGATAATTTACATTTATTACATTTAAAATTAATCAATTTTATTTATATAATCTATTAAATATAATATTTTACATTATACTATGAGTAATAAACCAATATATTGGATGAACAACTGCTGCTCCTGTCGAATGGTCTTTTCCGCCTTTCGAAGCTCACTTGACACGAACAACCCATCGACTATCACAAAATCAAACTCAAATTCGACTTTCGACCAAACACCATCACAAATACAATATATTATATTGCTGTATTTAATGATAGCATAAAATCTGGTAGTATTGGTAATAGAATAACTTGTGCTGTTATTGGTTATTCAAGAGAAAAATTTCACTAGTTATAAAAAACTGCTAATTTATTTAATGATATTTATATATTTTACACCTTAGGAAATGACCAAAGGTGTAAAATTTTTATTTATTTCTTCCATATTTACAATATTGTTTTTGAGAGAAACCCCTGGGTCTATTACAATTTATATTACGTTTATATTTTCTGGACCATTTACCACCGGATCGTTTTCTAGTTTTTCGTCCTTGTCCATATTGTTTTTTTCCGTAAGTTTTATTAGATTTATGTAATTTTGAATATTCCTCAGATGTAGTGATATTATTTTCACCAGTTTTAAGTTTAATCCACTCTATAAATGAATCGATTTTTCTATCTTTATTAAAAATTTCAGCGTCCTCATAAGTTTGCACTTTCTCTCCCGCATTTGTCATAAATCTTATAGTAGGAAAACTCATAGGTTCTTTGTTAGCGTTCTTTAGCTTACCAAATAGGTCTTTATCAATAGAAACTATAACAATATCTTGCCTATTTAAAAAATCACTTGAGAGAACATTTTTAAGTTTAGACCATTCAGGACGTGTTTCATTACAAGGACCACATCCTTCCATATAAATCAAAATAAATATTTTGGCATCTTTATTAGATAAATACTTATTTAATTTATCAATTAATTTATGGTAACTTTTTTTATTAATTTCTATATAAACCATTATATAAATTATGTAGAAAATAATATCATAATAAATATATAATGACACTTACAACACTGTTAATAATATTGGTATTTTTAATTGGTCTATATTTTTACGCAAGATGCGCAGACTCTAAATATGCTGAAGGTTATACCAATCAGAGTTCTAAACCAAGATGTCCTAATTTATTGATTCAAAAAAATTCCAAGTTTTATTTATATAATTCAAAATTAGCACAAGTTCCTGGTGTTAATCCAATAGAATTTGATAATTTAGAAGATTATACTGAATTTCTAGATTGGCAACGAAGTCAAGGAATAAGATGTCCTGTTCTTTATTTACAATCCACTTATGACGCACAAGGTAATCAAGTTTATAAAGTTAGACCAAGTGTTTCTGAACCTCAAGCTGGATTACCACCTTCTGCTGCTGCTCCTACTGGTATAGCATCTCAGGTTACACCAATGTTAGAAACTTCAATGATTCCTAATGATGGTTTAGCATATCCTAATCCAACTCTTTTAGTTGATGCTACTAGAAATGATCCACCATATAATAAAGGAGGATATCCTGCTTATGATGAAACAGACTATTATGTTGGAACTACAACACCATTAGATGTAATGAATATGAAACAAGAACAACAAGTTGTTAGTCCTGATCCAATGGACCCTAACTGGGGTGGACCAGAATACACCCAAAACTTAGTTGACCAAGGTTATTACAAAGAAAATGAAGTTAGTATTAATATACCTTAAAATTTTTTTTATTGACTATCAAGAAATTTCATTACTGAATTTAAAGCTATTTTCGCTTGTTGCATTTGGCCTAATTTTATTACAGATTCTTCTGGATTAGCTTGATTCACAGATAAAGCTGTTTTTAACATAAAATTATTTATTAAATCATCCAAATTTAAAATAGCAGATTCATAATCAGAACGATATTTGCTAATTAAAAAAGTATCTTGAGTTTTGATAGTAGCAGCTTTTAATGAAGCTGCATAAGCCGCGGCATTTCCAGCTATACCATTAGCGAGAGCTGACATTGAATTACCTGAAGCATCAGTCATACCTTCAATTATCATTGGATTATAATGAAAACTTCTAAATACTAAATATACTACAAAACAGATAGCAATGAATAAAAGTAAATTGTACAATTCTTTCATATATTATATTTTTATTTTTTCAATAAGAATTTTACAATATTCGCAATACATGTTTTATTTATTTTTCTTACTTGACCTTTCGCATTTGTATATGATAAATCTTTCATTGACTCATTATTTAATTCCAATTCTTTAATAAGGTTTGGAATAGTTTTGTATTTTTCAATAACGGCTAATGCTGTTACTGAACTAATTCCCGGAATTTGACAAAGCATAATCTCACCAATATTATCTGGAGTAATATTATCCTTCTTAATCTTTTTAACAACACCAACATAATCTTTATCAGTTACTTGAACTTCATCTGAAACATCACTACACGTTACTATAACATTGTCTTCTGTTTCATTGATCGGCATCTCAACTTGAACCTTATTTTGAAAATAAGGGGTTTTAGATAAGTCTTTACCCATTTTATAAGCCATATTACAAATAATATTTGCAGTCTCATCTAGAGAGAAGCTCCTAAATACAGAAAAGCCTTTATAATAATTTAATGAAAACATTGCTGAATATAAAGTAAGTTTTTCGACTTGATTATCAGGCTTAAATCTATTAACTTTATTAACATCACCTTCAATTAAATAAACAATATTATGATTATGATAATTAAGTCCATTTAATCTATATGATTGTTCTTCGTATCTGCCATCCTTAATACTCGACAAAAGGTCTGAAACAGTTTTTCTCTCAATTATAATTTTATCTTCAGTGCCATCATTTATTATAATATCTCCAATTGGTAAGGTTTCAGATTTAAGTTCAAGAGATTTAAAAGCAGGAATAAATGTAATTTGGCTTGTCATTTGTTGTAAAAGTGATGCTTCTCTAGTATCAACCTTGATAATCATTAGTTATTTAATAATTTAATAATTTGTTATTAAATCATTTTATTCAAAAATAATAAATACAAAAAATAGAAATACATTTTTTAACAACTTTAACCCATATTTCCACCGTGTGTAGCGCGGTATCCGTATTTTTGGGTTTGAATTGTTCTGCTTGGAATACAGAATCTTGGAACTGTTTGGGGAGCTCCAATTAAATTAGGATTGTTACTTAAATACCATCCAACGCGTGGGGCAGTGCCCGCCTTTTTGGGACCACCACATACGTTTTGACGATTAACAATTGACGCTTGATTGCGTGCAGAACGACCAGCTGACATTAGCACCATTTATATTTTACATTAATATTTTATTTTTTATAAATGTTTAGTTTAATCTAAATATTTCCAAATAAAACATATGGCTGTTTTTCTTTTTTGATTTAAAACTCCTCTAATATTTGATGTTGATGTTTTTAATTCTTTTGAAGCAGAAACAATTGAATTAAATTCCTTAATTAATTTTCCAGTCAAATCGTATTGTCGTATTTTTCTTTTATGATTATTTCCTAAACCATTTTGAAATTTATGAATTTGATTTTCTTTATTAGTTACAAATTCTAAATTTTCTACACTATTATTTAATTTATTACCATCTTTATGATTTACTTGTTCTTTATTTTCAGGATTTTCTAAAAATGTTAAAGCGATTAATCTATGTAAAACAAATGTTTGTCTATGAATATATACACGAATATACCCATTTTCATTTACTTTATAATTATCCATAATTTGTCCATAACTATTTTTAAATCTTCCTAAATTAGAGACGTAGTATTTTTTATCTATTAAAATTTCTTCACCAAATATTTTTTTTACACCTTTTCTCATTTAAAACACCCATTATAGGACAAATTTTTCATATAAAATGGGCGTTTTAAATGAGAAAAAGGTGTAATACTTAATTTCATAATTCTATTTGTTTTGTTATTTTTAACATTTCCAAAATCGCTTACACTATAATTTGGAAAATCTTTAATAATCCGCCACTCTTCCATACTATTTATATACCACAAATCTATATATAACTTTAATAATATATCAATTATTCAATTTTATAAACTAATATAAAGCCAAATCACTATACTATATAAATGTCTGAAATCAAACAATCACACGACGACGATTTAATTAAAACCGAGGATGGATTAGTATTTAATCCATATAATCCTCTAAATGTTAAGATTACATTGAGCGAAGTTCAATCTATTCTTTCCAAATATGGCTTACCTCCTGTGGTTCGTAAATTAGAATTATACCAACGTGCATTTATTCATCGTTCTTATACTAAACGACCTCAATATGAGAATGCTGAACAAAATATTACTATTGTTGAGCGACCGTCTGATTGTCTTCCACTTAGTTCTAAATCCAATGAGCGTTTAGAATTTCTTGGGGATGGTATTTTAGAGTGTGTTACTAAACTTTATCTTTATAAGAGATTTCCTAAAGAAAATGAAGGATTTATGACAGAAAAAAAAATCGCAATCGTAAAGAATGAGGCAATTGGTAAAATAGCCTTAGAAATGGGACTACATAAATGGTTAATATTATCTAAACACGCTGAAGAAAAAAAAATTAGAACTAATTTGAAAAAACTTGGCTGCTTATTTGAGTCATTTATTGGTGCTCTATTCCTTAATTTCGAAACGCATAATCCATTATCAGAAGATAATTGTGATGATGAAAGTCCTGGCTTCAAAATAGCTAAGAAATTTATCAATAGAATTTTCGAAACACATATTGATTGGGTTGCTCTTATTCAAAATGACGACAATTATAAAAATATTTTACAGGTTAAAATCCAAAAAGAGTTTAAAGTGACACCACATTATTTGGAAATTGAACACGATCCTGAACTTGGTTACAAAATGGGAGTATATTTGTGTTTAGGTCAACAAATTTATAATTTAAGTCATGCTGACTCGGTTGATATTTCATTTTTTAAGAACTTTAAATCTATTCATGATTATGTAGAAGAAAATTCAAAGATTCTTATATATATGGGTGAAGGACAACATAAAATTAAGAGAAAAGCAGAACAAGTTGCTTGTAATGAAGCTATTAAGTGTATTGATAATTTTGATAAAGAAAATTAATTTTATTTATTATACAATTAAATTTTTTATCAAATAACATTCTTAATTTGGTCTGAAATGAAGTAAATATATAAATTTGTCTAATTATAAAAATTTATATATTTAATTTATATAAGCGATGAATCATTTAGAACAATTAAAACAACAATTAATGGTAAAACCTGATGTAAAAGAAAGACAACATGTCGCTGTTATTATAAAAGGAGAGAAAGGACAAAGAAAAACAAAAATCGCAACAGCAAAAAAGAAAACAGATAAAACTATTGGAGAACTACTTGAAGAAGGTGTTACTGATTTGGGTGAACAAATTTCTGAAATACAATATATTGAAGGAATTTTACCAGCAAAAGTTGACATTGAGGAACCTAAAGAAGGTGAAGAGCAAGAAGAACTAGGTAAATCAAAACACCCTGTTATTATTGATAAAACACATGAAGGTTATGATATAGAAACATTATTACAAAAATTAGCAGAAAATAAAAAGACCAAAGTTACTGTTAGACCAATTTTAGAAGTTGAAGAAAAGGAAATCCAAAAAATCCCTGAACCTGTAGTTAAAAAAGCAAAGAAAATTGATATTAAACAGCCTTTAATTATTGAAGGTGAAGATGAAGATGTTATTAGAGAAGATGGAGAAGAATTTGTAATGAAGCCTAAAAAGAAAGTAGAATTTAAAGAAGAGGTAAAAGATGAATCTCCTGAAGAAATTATTTTAAAGAAAAAGGAAGAAGATGTAATGCCTATTATACCACCAAAACAGAAAAAACGAAAAACTGAAAAACCTGAAAAAGGTGTTGCTGTATTAGGACCCGAAGTCATTGTTGAAATGGGAGATACAGATTTAAGAAAACGATTGCCCGTAAGAAAACCACCAATCAATATAAAAGTTTCAAGTTATATAATGAATAATAGAGAGATTTTTGTAAATTTTATTAATTCTTTATTTCAACCATATAAACGTGAATTAGAAGAGAACAGAGAGAATATTTCTTGTGACACAATTGGTAAGACCTCATCAGATTTCTCTCTATTAACTCATCAAAAAATCGTTAGAGATTATATGAATCTTTATACTCCTTATAGAGGTTTGTTATTATATCATGGATTAGGTTCTGGTAAAACTTGCACCAGTATTGCAATTGCTGAAGGTATGAAAGATTCTAAAAATATTATTATTATGACTCCAGCATCTTTACGTGCTAACTATATTGGTGAATTAAAAAAATGCGGCGATTTATTGTATAAGAAAAATCAGTTTTGGGAGTGGATTTCTCTTGATAGACATCCTGAAGCTCTAACAACAATATCAGCTGTTTTAAATTTACCTCAAGAATATATTCGCAAACACGGAGGCGCTTTTTTTATTAATATTAAAAAGAAAGCTAATTATGATAAATTAAGTGATACTAATAAATTAATTTTGGAAGATCAATTAAACGAAATGATTCGACAAAAATATAAATTTATTAACTATAATGGTTTACGTGAGAAAAGATTAGATGAAATGACATCTGGGTATACCAAAAATATGTTTGATAATAGCGTAATTATTATTGACGAAGCTCATAATTTTATTAGCAGAATTGTTAACAAATTAAAGAAAGAAAAACCAATCGCCGAAACTAAACGTGGAGAAAAAGAACGATTACCGCTTAATTTAGCAACAAAATTGTATGAAATGCTTTTAAGTGCTAAAAATGTTAGGATTATATTACTTTCAGGAACTCCTGTTATTAACTATCCAAATGAATTCGGCATTCTCTTCAATATTTTAAGAGGATATATAAAGACATGGAAAATACCATTAGTTATAAATACAAATAAGAAAATTGATAAAAAAACACTTCAAGAAATATTACTTGGAGAGAAGACATTTGATTATTTAGATTACTCCCCATCAAGCAAAACCCTTACTATTACAAGAAATCCATTTGGTTTTAAAAATAAAATTAAAAAAGAATCTGGTTACCAGGGAGTGTCAAATAACAAGAAAAACGAAAGCGGGGAAACCGAAATAGATACTGAATTTATTTCAGACGATGATTTTGAGAGAAAAATTATATCTATTCTCAGAAGAAACGATATTGATATTATACCTGATGGAATCGAAATTAAATATAAAAAAGCGTTACCTGATTCATTTGATGAATTTGTTTCTAGATATGTTGATGAAACAAGTCGTAAACTTAAAAATTCTGATGCTCTTAAACGCAGAATACTAGGACTTTCTTCTTACTTTAGAAGTGCTCAAGAAAGTTTATTACCAAGATTTAATAAAACAATAGGTGTAGATTATCATATAGTTAGAGTGCCTATGAGCGATGTTCAATTTAAATCATATGAAGCAGCACGCGTAGAAGAACGCAAGCTCGAGAGAAAGAAACCAAAACAAGCTATGGCAGAAGATTATGAAGATAAAGCATCAACATATCGTATTTTCTCTCGTTTATTTTGTAATTTTATTATTCCTGATAGACCAATTCCTATTAAACAAAAAAAGAAAGAAGAGGAAAAAGAAGAAGAACAACAGGAAGAAGATAGCAATATGGTGTCAGTATTAAAACAAGGGAAAAAAGTGGAGTCAAAACAAGATATTCAAGATGATAGAGAAGGCGAAATTGAAGGTGATGAAGTATTAGAAGATCTTGGAGGAACAACTTATATGGAACGATTACAAAATAAAATGAAAGAAATGAAAGAAAATTCTAATGATTTTTTTACACCTGAAGCTTTACAAACATATAGTCCTAAATTTTTACATATTCTTGAAAATATCCAAGACCCCGAGTATCAAGGTCTTCATCTTGTTTATAGTCAATTTAGAACTGCTGAAGGTATTGGCCTATTCACACTTGTTTTGAATAAAAATGGATTTACACAATTTAAAATAAAAAAAAATATTGCTGGATTATGGCAAATTGATATTCCAGAAGAAGATGAAGGCAAATTAACTTATGGATTATATACTGGAACTGAAACTGTTGAAGAAAAAGAAATTGTGCGTAAAATTTATAATGGAGAATGGGATGATATACCAGATAGTATTGGGTCTGTTCTTAAATCTAAATATAGAAATAACAATATGGGTGAAGTTATTAAAGTCTTTATGATTACATCATCTGGTTCTGAAGGTATTAACTTACGTAATACTCGATATGTTCATTTAATGGATCCTTATTGGCATCCTGTGCGTTCAGAACAAGTTATTGGTCGTGCTAGACGTATTTGTAGTCACAAAGATTTACCACTAGCTTTACAAACTGTCGAAGTATTTGTTTATTTAATGGTATTTACAGAAGAACAATTAAAATCAGACGAGGCTATTGAATTAAAAAGAAAGGATTTAAGCAAAGCTCTTCCTAAGACTCCTCAAACAAGTGACCAATATTTATTTGAAATATCAAGCATTAAAGCCGATTTAACTGAACAATTGACGGATGCAATTAAACAATCCGCGTTTGATTGTTACATTTATTCAAATGGCAAGTGTGTTAATTTTGGCGATCCATCAATTGATACATATTCTTATGTGCCTGATTTTTCTGAACAACAAAATGATATAACTGCATTAGCAAATAAAGTAGCTGTTCAATGGGAAGGAAAACCTGTAACAATTGCTGGTGTAAAATATGTTTATCGTAGAGTTAGCGAAAATGTATTAAATATTTACGATTTTAAATCATACGAAGCTGCATTAAAGGACCCTAGTATAGCTCCCGTTCAAGTTGGAACATATGAGATTGATCATAAAACAGGTCAGAGAGTTTTTAAAGAATTGGTCAATAAATAGAGTGGTAATAGTTAAAAAAATATAATTATGTTTTGAAAAAAAAATAACTATATTATATAAAATGAATATTTGTATTACTCCAGAACAATTAAATACTGATTTTAGTAAAATTTCCGATATTTTTATGGAACGTTACAAAAAAGGCGAAGTAACACAATTGAATTTTGATGACCAACGACTTTTAGATGATGTAGCAGATAAATTAAATAAAATAGCAACTGTGCAAAATATAAAATTTAATAAAGAAGGCTTCAAGACATTTATTAAAAAACTTTATGTATATGATTTTACACAATTTGGCGGTGGTGATTTTGACGACCAAATAGTTACATATGATAGAGAGGATAATAATGATACTAGTAGAACAAGTGTTAATTCACCAAATAAGTTTGATTTATTTGCTATTATCGCAGTTGTTGTTGGAATTTTCGTTATATATATATCATATCTTAAATTTAACGAATTATCTCAAAGTGTAATTGGTATGGATATTTCCTCAGTAAGCGAAGATGTCAAATCACAATTACAACAAGCGTTGTCTGAAATACAACAACTTCCAACAGAACAAGTTACTTTTGTTCAATATATATGGACTTCTATTCAAACCTTTAGCTGTTCAATTGTTCAACAACAAGCTGAAAGAATAAAAAATATTGTTATACAATTATTAAGTGAATCAATTGTTGATTTTACAGCAATTGCTGAGAAAACATGTATGCCAAGAACCCAGGTTGTTACAGAAGGTGTTTTATCTTTGGGTAATTATGATATTGGTAGAACCTTAAATACACTCGTTCAAACTGCTTCTTCTATTACATCATCCGGAGCAACTAGTTCATGTATATCAAATACTGCTCTTGCCCTACAACAAAAAGCCTTGAGTGATTTATTTTATAATCAACAATTAATTTTAAATCAAATAACATCTCAAACAACCCAAGCAATTAATTTTTTAGTATACGGAGCATCAATAGGATCAAGTGGTGTATTTTATTTAATTTATAGAACAAAAGATGTTTTAAAAATTTCATATACACAATTTAAGTCAACGCCAATAAATCAAAATAATAATAATAATAATAACGCAAAAGGACTATTTAAAATAACTGAAACAGGAGGTAATAAAAAAAAATATACTAGAAAAAATAAAAAACATCATAGAAAAACTAAAAAACACATTAAAAAAACTAAAAAACACATTAAAAAAACTAAAAAACACATTAAAAAAATCTAAAAACAACATAAAAAATCTAAAAAATATTTATTTAATTTCTTTGGTTCAATAAACCAATGATTTTATCCATTTTTTCACTTAAATTTGTAAGATTTCTCTCTAACTTTGCTATCCTATCATCATTTAAATTGTCTCCATTTATAGTTGGCTCACTAATTTGTAATACAATACTATTATGTTCTTTTTTATCAACCTTTTTCAGTTTTGAAAAAATATTGATATCATCTTCATCTTCTTCTTGAAATGTAGTAACTATATCAGTATTACTAAATGTAACATTTTTTTTATTATTATTAGGCGATAAACTGGATTCAATTTCGCTTAAAAATTTAAACCTACTATGAGTTTGAGATTGTTCTAATTTATCCACATTATTTTGAGGTTTTTCTGTTTTTAGAGATGTTTCTTGAGGTTTAAGCCAATTATCAACTTGATTAGATGTATTATATGTTCTATTTATTTGGTCTACTTCATAATTACGTTGAACCTGCATTTCTTTGAGAATTTTATCCATTTCTTTTATAGGTTTATCGCTTTCTTTGTCAGCAAATTCGGGAACAGGAGGTGATTTTAATGTCATAGAATCTTCAAATTCTTCTTGTCTTTTATTAAAATCCTTTTCAAATTGACTTTTTCTATCATTTTGTATTTCTTCGAATGTAATTAGTTCTTTTAATTGTGGTTGCTCATTGTGTATTTTTATTTTGTTGGTTTGATATGGATATGTTGTTTTAATATGATTAAGAATAAGAAGAATATACTTTTTATTTAAATCAACTAACAGATTTGTTTTTTTTCTCTCGGATTCAAAAAACCCTTGAATATTATTTAAAAATAAATTATATATTTTACTTTGAATATCAGGAGTTAGAAATGTAAATATATCTTCATCGCTTATGACATCCCATAACATTTTAATATTATCCTTTGTATTAAATAAATTAACAGCCATTTTAATATATAATAATAGAGTTGTATTTTTATATATTTTTATAACGAATCATTAAAATAAATATGTCTAAATTTTTCCATATATGCGTCTTTAAGTATATGAGTTTTTAAATAATGTTCAGTCATTTTGTCTTCTAACATATGAACAATAAAAAATATAGAGTACATACCACACTCAGTATTGCCATATTGGTGTTCAATACCTTCATTACTATCAACTTTAAACTTAATCGGTTTAGGTAAATTATTACCTTGTTCAATAATTTTATCAATTAATTCTTTAACTTCTTTTGGAGCTGTATCTCCAGTGCTATCAAAGAAAAATATAGTTTTCTTTTTAATATTAATAAACATTGATATCCAATGTTGTCCAGGTTTATTATCTGGGTCAGTATTAAAAATAACTCCAATTTTTGTTATTCCTTTATTAATAAGTTTTTCGAGATTAAAATTACATAATTCTTCCCAAACACATTCACCATATAATTTTCTGGTGTTAAAATTTATTGGTGTAGGTCCAATAAAATCAAAACATTTATAAGCTTTCTCATATTGTTTCATAACTTTCATAATATCAGTGCTAGATAACCATTCATTTGGATTTTTTTTCCATTCATCTGGAGATTCTGGTGCAAAAGAATCAGAAAGTTCGTTTTCAAGTTGTCCAAATATTGTTTTTTGTTTTAACCAACAAGCTTCATTATTACAAATATCTTTAAGATATTCAGTAAGTTCTTTATGTATTTCTTTTGGCGAATTAGTATTAATTTTTGCATCAGGATGCCTAGCGTTCCAATGGTCTCTTAAATAAATTAGGTCCTTATTAGTATAACATGTGAAATGATTTAATTCACCTTTAGGTTTAGGACTACAATTTACCTTCTTAAGTTTAATATTTTTTCTATACTTTTTAGATTTTCCAGAACCATATTTAATTCCATAATTTTTTAAAGTGGTTTTATTCTTATTTTTATTTTTATTTTTTCTTATTGTCTTCATAAATATTAGTGATATTTTTTTTTAGACCTTTATATTTTAATTCAGCTTTCGTAATATCAACTTCTCTCGATTTTGGTAAAATAATATTTGTTTCTTTCTTATGTGAAGTTCGTTTTACATATTTATCTAAAGTAGGTGGGTCAATTTTAATTGAACGCATTAATAACTTATTTGCTTCATTATTGATGTCTAAATTTGAAGATATATATGTGTTTAAATCACTACATATATCTAGCGAAAACTCGACATCTTTGTATTCCTCTTGTAATAGGTCATTATTATCTATAACTTTAAAATAATCTATTGTAGATTTTATAAAAGTATCATAAGCATATTTTACGTCTGGTGACAAGTCATTTGGCTTATTATTGCTTATTAATTCTTTAAATAAATTAAAAATTCTTTTCCTGTAAAAAATGAAGTCTTCTATATTTATTTGTTTTTCTCTCTGTCTCATTACATGTTTTCCCATCATTTCTTTATTTAATAAACAATCTAAAGTTATTTGGTTTACTAATGATTGTGACATATAAAATAAATATAAAATTTATTTTTATATTTATCCTCGTTTTTATTTTTTGTTTCTAACATGTTTGTTTTGTCATATCTCTTACTTGACATCTTGTATTATTATAAAAAACTGTTGAACCGCATAATCCAGGTGCTGGGTTTGGATTAAAAGATTCAAATGTTTGGTCTCTAAATAATAATTCATGTGGATTTTGTTGTGTTTTTGTTTGAAATTTATATGTATATAAATCACTGTTTGAATTGGGAACATAAACTGCTTGACTACATTTTTGTAATGCGTATATTTGATTTCTTAATTCTGATTCTGTGTTTATATTTGAAGCAAAACCTGACCAAGGTGATTGAGTATTACCTGGATTAAATACTTCATTAACATTATATGTTGGCATATTAACAATAGGGACATTTATTGGTTTTCTTGGATCTACTATTGGAAAATAAGAATATTTTGTCATAACTGGTCTTACATCTACATATGGTTGCAACATTTGCGATGGTATATTTCTGTCATAAATTCTATTATTTGTTTGTTTATGAATATCTGAAACACATTCTGTTGGTGCTCTATAAGATTTTTCCATTGATATATTTATATATTATTATTTTTAAGAAAAAGTTTAAAGATTTATGTATAATATATATAATCTATGTGTGGTATATTTGCTCTCCTAAATACGAATAATAACGATCATACTCAAAACATTATCATAAATGAACAATTTGATAAAGGAAGAAAAAGAGGTCCTGAACATTCTAAATTAGAATATAATTATATGAAAATGATTCTTGGATTTCATAGACTAGCAATTAATGGTCTAAATTCTGAATCTAATCAACCAATTGTCTTTAAAGATATTGTATTAATTTGTAATGGAGAGATTTATAATTATAAACAGCTTTATAAATCTATGAATGTTAAACCTATCACGGGTTCTGATTGTGAAGTTATTATTCATTTATACCTTAATTATGGTATTGAACAAACATTAACTATGCTTGATGGCTATTATTCTTTTGTATTATATGATAATAGAATTAATGATGTTCTCGTTAATAATATTTATGTAGCACGAGACCCATTAGGCGTTAGACCATTATATAAACTTTATAATATTACTAATTTAAATGACGAATTTTATTTATATGGTTTTGCTTCTGAACTTAAGTGTTTAGAATATTTCTATAATCAGAACATATATAATTATCGTCTTGAACAATTTGAACCTGGAACTTATTCTATTTTTCAATATGGTAGTAAAGTTAAATCTAGATGGGAACCATTAGTTACAAATAAACCTTATTTTATACCTTTGTTTCCATTTACATTATATACAAATAATATTTCAGAATTAAAAGACAAATTATTTTCAAGTGTCTCAAATTTTTTAGATATTGCTGTTACTAAAAGATGTAATACTACAGAAAGACCTGTTGCTTGTTTATTAAGCGGAGGACTTGATAGTAGTTTAATAGCAGCATTAGTAGCTAATTATTTTAGAAGTCAAGGAAAACAAATTGAAACATATAGCATTGGTCTTGAAAATTCAGAAGATATAAAATATGCCAGAATTGTTGCTGATTACATTGACTCTAAACATACTGAAATCATAGTTACAGAAGAAGATATGTTTAATGCTATTCCAGAAGTTATAAAAGCTGTTGAATCTTACGATACTACTACTATAAGAGCTAGCATTGGAAATTATTTAATTGGCAAATATATTGCTACTAATTCTCATGCTAAAGTAATTTTTAATGGTGATGGGTCCGATGAATTATTCGGCGGATATTTGTATATGAATAAATGTCCTGATGACATTGAGTTTGATAAGGAAACACGTAGATTATTAAAATATATTCACACTTTTGATGTTTTACGTTCTGATAAATCTATTTCGTCAAATGGTCTTGAACCACGAACACCATTTTTAGACACAAATTTTGTCAACACTATTTTATCAATTCCTGCATATTTTCGCAATCATAATAATTTTGGAGTAGCTGAAAAATATTTGTTACGCAATAGTTTTAGTCATTTATTTTATTCTGATTGTTTGGGTAGACAAATTTTACCAGATGAAATTTTATGGAGAAAAAAAGAAGCTTTTAGTGATGGCGTTAGTTCTCAAGGAAGGTCTTTATTCACTATTTTACAAGAAAAAATTGCTAAAAAAAAAAATGAGGAACAAAGTATCTTACCAGCAAACGACATTATTTGTGAACTAGATAAAACACTTTGGCTGTTTCAGCCAAATATTGAATTAGAGAAAAAATATTATAAAGAAATTTTTGATAAAGAATTTCCGAATTGTTCGCATATAATACCTTATTTTTGGATGCCAAAATATACAAATGCTACAGATCCCAGCGCTAGAACATTAGATATTTATAAAGGACCGCATGTCAACTCATAAATAGTTTTTAGTAAATAAGTTATTTACAATTTACTAAAAAAAGATTAGATAAATATAAAATATTGATTAATTATATGAAAAATAAATTGCATCATTTTCAAAATAAATTATTTGATATTATTATTTATATATCATATTTTTTAATTATAATTTCGGGACTTGGATTGTCTCAAAGTGCTCCACAATATTTACAATCTTTAGATTATTATGTTAGAATTTATATTTGTTTATTTTTAATGTGGCGGTTTAATCCATTAAGAACACATTACGAATTTACAGATCTCGACCGCAAAATAGCATTCAGTGCTGGAGTATTTATACTTACTACTACAGCATTAAATGAATATTTTGTTAATTTTAAAGATAAAGTTAAAAACACACTTCAACTTACAATCGACCAAAAATTAAATTGATTTTGTCTCATTTTACTACATAGTGCTTTCCGGATGGTGTAATAACTAAAATTTATTATTCTTAATGGTTTTATTTCTTCTATTGCATCTATTTTTAATAGTTCTATTTTTTGTAGAACGATTGAAAAATAATTGTAAATGAGTTATTATATTTTTCCCTAAAACTTTATCGATTTCGTATTCATTTTCATCTTTTTCCATAACTTCATAGTTGAATAAATTTATATGTTCCATCATTAATTTTTCAAATTCATTATCATTCCCTATTAATTTCTTACCTATTTCTGATTCATACATTCTTTTAATCATATATTCAAATGATAAATCATAATAATAAGGTTTTATGTTTATATAGTAAATATTATCATGTGCCATTTCAGGATAAAAAGAATCATCTATAAAACATATCTCTGTATCAATTGGAATTTTTGTGCATTTTATTAAATCTTTATGTGTCTTGTTTTGAGTTGTTCGACATAATTCAACTCTTTTACCATTTATTTTAAAAGCAGCTATTATTTGTTCAAATAATTTAAAATTTATTTTTTTTTCAAAATACCTTATTATATGTTGCGCCCATTCACGTGGACCTGTATTATTTGTATATATCATGATTTTATTACAACAATTAGTTTTTTTCTTGTTCTTTAAGAAATCTAAAATATTTATTATATTTGGTCTTATAAATTCTTGAAATAAATCTAAAATATCATCAAAATCTTTTTGAGTTAATGCTCTTTTATTTTTTGTTTTTAAATAATTTCCTAAGCTATCCCAAAATATACCATATTCTGTAAAATAACCGAGTGTTTCATCTAAATCAAATACCACAATCTTCATTCCTAATATATATTGAGAAATATGTATTTAAAAAATAATTAATTACTAAAACATCTTTCCCTATCCCACCATAATTACAAAGACTGCCACAAATTTAATAATAATAAAGCAACACCTTCAAATTGGAGTTACCACTAATAAAATAATCGAAAACTAATTTTATAATTATTTTATTTGTAAATATATATATATATATATATAAATGCCT
>Ga0255209_1000237_pt1 | contig 19874 bp, 17 predicted proteins | sample Miss_Miss_RepC_8_FD_183026 | JGI IMG/M metagenome (GOLD analysis project Ga0255209, IMG submission 183026) | Freshwater microbial communities from Mississippi River, Louisiana, United States - Miss_Miss_RepC_8d | ecosystem: Environmental > Aquatic > Freshwater > River | place: USA: Louisiana...
GAAGCGGGAAATGGCGGTGTTCGACCTGCAGTTCGAGGAAACCTTGGATTTCCTGCCCTGGCAGCACATGATGATCTTCAGCAAGCGCTGAAGCGCGCTTGACTCAGCACTCGATGATCTCGCCACGCAGGGTGGCAAGTCGGGCCAGCAGGTGATTCTGCGGGCCCCGTGGGATGCCGGCCTTGCCCAGGGTGGGTAGCAGGGCTCGGCATCAAGCCGATCAGAAAGTGGTATGAATCTTCAGGGCGATCTTCTGCCCACCGCCCGCGCTGCAGGAATCCTCGATTTCCCGCAGTGTCCCCAGGCCCACCAGACCGTCGAAACGCAGACGATCGCGGCAGAATTCCGACTTCAGCGCATTGAACTGCAGGCGATCGCGCTCGAAGTCATAGCCCAGATTCATGCTGGCCTGCACCGCGCTCTGATCACGGTCGCTGTCCTCGAGCACGATCTCGCTGAGGCTGCGGTCGGGCAGATAGTTGTACTCGGTGCGCTGGAAGCCGTTGTAGCGCGGGTCCACCTCCAGGTTGAAGAGGTAGTTCAGAGCGCCTGCCTGGCCGCCGTAGGAGAACGAGCCGCGCACATCCATCTCGCCCGAGGAGCCCCCGATGATCTCGATGCGTTCCACCTGGTCCGAAGCGATGCGGGTCAGCTGGCTGCTGGTGGAATTGTCCTTGCCGGCCACGCGCTTGCCATTGATCAGCAGGTCGCCGCTGGTGCCCAGACCGCGGCCCCCGCGGTGGTTGTTGCCACGACCCAGGGTGATGCCGGGAATGCGGGTCACCATGTCGTTGGCGGAAGTCGGGGTGTACTGCTCGAAGAAACTGGCCGGGTAGACGACGGTGGCACGGGTGGCAAGGGGTAGACAGCGAGTCTGCAACAAAGGGGAAAGGACAATTCGCCGATCTGTCATGTGAACTCCGGAATTTAACGAGTCGAGTAAAACGCCCGAGGGACGTCGTTAGCGTTTCCGTTCAACGCCAGATTCGGCCCTGATCGAAGATCGAACGTCCCGGAGTGTACAGGAGCGATGTGTCTGGAAATGTCACTATTGGTGATCCACCCTGCGTTATGCCGGGTGAATTCTGTCAAACCGCGGGCGATTGAAGGCGTTTGACAATTGGCTGTCATGTGGCGCAAGGCCACGTACTTTGCGCTTTGCAGGCCTAATGCGCATAATGCGGCCCTGTTTTGAACGGCCAGCCGGGGTAGCAATGATGCAGCGCGAGTCCATGCAAGTTGATGTCGTCATCGTGGGAGCGGGGCCGGCCGGTCTTGCCACCGCCTGCAGATTGCTGCAGCTGGCCCGCGAGTCCGGGCAGCAAATCAGTGTCTGCGTGCTGGAAAAGGGTTCGGAAATCGGGGCTCATATCCTCTCCGGGGCCGTCTTCGAACCCAGTGCGCTCGATGAACTCTTCCCCGACTGGAAGTCTCGCGGCGCGCCGTTGAACACCGCCGTGACCGGCGACGATGTCTACTACCTCTCCGGCCCTGAGAGTGCCGTGCGTTTCCCTGGCCTGCTGGTGCCGCAGCCCATGCACAACGACGGCAACTACATCATCTCTCTGGGCCATTTCTGCCGCTGGCTGGCCGAGCAGGCGAGCGAGCTGGGTGCCGAGATCTTTCCGGGCTTCGCCGCTGCCGAAGTGCTCTATCACGAGGATGGCAGTGTTAAGGGCGTAGCCACGGGTGACATGGGCGTGGATGCCCGTGGTCAGCACAAAAGCAGCTTCCAGCCGGGATTCGAGTTTCATGCGCGTTACACGGTGTTTGCCGAAGGCTGCCGTGGTCACCTGGGCAAGGAGCTGATCGAGCGTTTCCAGCTGGCCCGCGACAGTGACCCGCAGCACTACGGCATCGGCCTGAAGGAAGTCTGGGAGATTCCCGCCGAGAAGCACAAGGAAGGGCTGGTGGTGCACACGGCGGGATATCCCCTCGTTGGTGCGAGTGCTGCCGGCTCCAGTGGCGGCTTCCTCTATCACAGCGAGAACAACCAGGTGTCGGTGGGGCTGATCGTGGATCTGGGCTACCGCAATCCGCATCTGAGCCCCTTTGAGGAATTCCAGAAATTCAAGCAGCATCCGGTCATCAGGCAGTACCTGCTGGGCGGCAAGCGGCTGAGCTATGGTGCCAGAGCGCTGAACAAGGGCGGGCTGAATTCCCTGCCACAGATGCATTTCCCCGGCGGGCTTCTGGTGGGCTGTGAGGCCGGCACGCTCAATGCTGCCAAGATCAAGGGCAGCCATACCGCGATGAAGTCCGGCATGCTGGCGGCCGAGTCTCTGCACGCAGCGCTGCGTCAGGCGGCCAGCACTGGTGAGGCGCCGCGCGAACTGACTGACTATGCCAAGCGCTTCCGTCAGTCCAGTCTGCACGAGGAACTGTACCGCTCGCGCAACTTCAGTGCCGGTTTCCATGCCCTGGGCTTCTGGCTAGGCAGTGCGCTGGTGTTCCTCGAGCACAATGTTCTGCGCGGCCGCTTTGCTTTCACGCTGCGAGATCGCACTCCGGACCATCAACAATTGCTGCCTGCTGCAAAAGCGCCGCGCATCGAGTATCCGAAGCCGGATGGCAAGATCAGTTTCGACAGGCTCTCTTCGGTGTTTCTCGCCAACACCAATCACGAGGAAGACCAGCCCTGCCATCTGCGGCTGCGCGACCCCGCGATTCCGCTGACGCATAACCTGCCACTCTACGACGAACCGGCGCAACGCTACTGCCCTGCCGGTGTGTATGAAATCGTAGAGCAGGCCGACGGCGGCAAGCGCTTCCAGATCAATGCCCAGAACTGTGTGCACTGCAAGACCTGCGATATCAAGGACCCGGCACAGAACATCCAGTGGGTGGCGCCGGAAGGGGGCGGAGGCCCCAATTACCCGAACATGTAGCGCTTGCCAAGGTCCGGACCCTGTCCTACTCTGACCGCAACCGGATTTCTGGAGTGCGCCATGATTCGCCAGTTCGCCGTGCTGACCTGCTGTCTTGTGTGCTCGATCCCGGTGCTGGGTCAGGCACAGGGGTCACTGGCCGCAGGGCGGTGGTACGCGGTGACGACCCCCAGCTTTCAGATCTTCAGCCAGCACTCCCGCGCCAACACCGAGGAACTGGCCGGGACTCTGGAAGCCTGGCGGCAAGCGGTGGCGCAGATTCTCTCCCCCGCCCTTGCCGTGGCACCCGACCCGATTCCCAATTACGTCTATCTTTTCGACAACCAAGACGACTACCAGCAATTTGCGCAAGGTCAGGATTCCGCCTATCTGTATTCGTCGCCACGCTCCAATTTCATCGCGCTCTCCGATGCTCGTTCGGCGCAAGACATGGCAAAGCACCACTACGCCCACTTCCTGATCAATAATCGTCAGATCGGTCTGCCGCGCTGGTTCGAGGAAGGCATGGCGCACTATCTGAGTCGTGTGCGGGTGGAGGGAGATCAGGCCACATTGCTCGCCCTGGCACGCGAACAGTACGAGCTCGTGCTCGAGGTCAACGAGGTGCTGACGCTGGAGGAGATTCTCTATGACAACGCAGCGCTCGCCTCGCCGCGACTGGTGCAACTGGCCAATCTGAAGTCCGGATTGTTCGTACACTTCCTGCAACATGCGCATGAATACGAAGGCTTCAGCGATCGTCGTCAACAGCTGCAGAAGTATCTCGGTTTCCTGCAGCAGTCACGCGCGGAGCGCTTTGCCTACGATCAGTCCTTCGATGTCTCGCTGACGGCTCTGCAGAGCGAGTTCAATCGGTTCCTGGTGCAGATGAGCCAGACGCGAGAGGACGAACGTGATCTGTTTCAACAAGCGATTGGTGCCGAGTTCACGGCGCAGCAGGCTTCACCTGCACACGTCACCCTGCAACTGGGCGAGCTGGCGCTGCATGCCGGGAGTTTCGAGCTTTCCTCCGCCTTCTTTTCCGCCTTGATGCAGGAAGCTGACGCTCCCGCGCGGGCATGGTCGGGTCATGCCGATGCCCTGCGCATGGGGGAGGATAAAGGAATCGACGTGGCCCTCGCGGTGGAGCCACTATATCTGCAGGCGCAGAGTGTCCAGCCCGACGACTATAAGCTTTATCTCGACTTCGGCCAGTATCTCGACACCGAGCTCAAGGACTGTGACGCGGACTATTTGCCGGAGCAGCGTGAGCGGATGCAGCGACTCATGCAGGAGCAGTTCACACGCGCCCTGGCCCTGAATCCTGCGTCGCCGGAGGTTCAGCTCTCCTATGCACAATTGTTCAGTATTCCTGGTGCCGACTGGCAGCAGGGCTTGCCCCACCATGAGCAGGCGATGTCCCGTCTTGCCGCGGACTCCTTTGTTCTGGAACAGGCTGTCGATTATGCCATCCTTGAGAATCGCCTTGCCGATGCGCGGCGACTGGTCGAGCGCATGGCGCGGCCGATGCACTTCTGGGGTGAGCATCCCTGGATCAGCGCCTTGAATGGCAAATTGCAGGCAGCGGAGCGTGGACAACGCTGGGATGCCTGCGCAGACGCCGGGCAATGACCTTGCAGGCGAGAGGAGGCAACATGCGCATTCTTGCCTTGTCGGCGGCATTGGCATCCTGCCTGATCGCGACCGCGGCGCAGCCTGCTGTTCTTGACCCGCAAAGCCCACCCGAGGCGCTGCTGCAGCAAGTCGCCGCGGCGCTGGATGCGGTCGGTGTCGACATCGCCTTCAATCTCAACCTGCGGCACGTGGCCAGTCAGGATCCCCTCCGCCCGCGCATTGGTGCCCTGGCCGATCTGCCGCCGCTCAGTTTCCCGGATACCCCGCAGTTGCTGGCCTGGGAAGCTGCCTTTGCCCGTGGCGAGATCGCGGCGCTGGCCCTCCTTGAGGCAGAACAGGAGCAGGGCACCGACGATTTCCAGCAACGCTGGCTGGATGCGCCGGCACACATGCGGCAGCTGCTCAGCTTTTCCAGTGCTGACGTCGCGACAGCAGCCAGGCTGCAAACACTGCTGGCCGAGTCTCATGCGACCCTCCTGTTGCAGCGTGTTGAAGGCCAGCAACCTCCCGAGGCGGGTGGACGACTGTTTGCGACTGCCGGACGGCGCTGGGTGGTCGACTCGGTCGCAGCGCGGGACATGGCCCTGGACGTGCCGGAGTTCAGCTTGCTCGGGGAGTCCCTGCAACGCGACAGTGACTCGGTCATCGATCCCGACAGTCGCGCCTTGCGTCGTCTTGCATCCGGTGAGCCTGCCGTGTTTCTCAAGGAAAGTCTGGGTGACGAATTCGAGGCCTCGACCATTCCCGAAATCATCGTGCCTGGTGGAATAGCCTTTGGTGAAAACGCGGTCTTGGCTCCTGAGAACATAGGGTTGGTATTTGCCGACGGTCGGATGTGGCTGCATCAGGATGGGCGCAGGCTGGCCTTGCCGCAGGAGAGCGCCGAAGTGCTCAAGGCGGCCTTCGATTTCGCAGGCAGGTCAGAGCGCATAGGATCTGACGCCATTGTCGACATCGATGAGCGCGGACGGGTCAAGTTGTCTTCGGCATTGAAGAATACAGAGCTCGGCGCAGCGATGGTCCGACTCGATCTGGAACCCTTCAATCACGTGACCAGTCTCGATGTGCTCAAGAGCGTCATTATCGACACTGAGGTCGAGATCGAGGAGGTGCAGGGGATGGCACACTTTGCCACGCAATACGAGGTGCGCTTCCTGCAGTCCGACCGTCTGCGCATCGCCAGAACGCAGGCGGCGCTGGTGTACCACTATGACACTGCCAGCCAGAAGGTGACGTTCGAGGATTCCTGGGGGCCCGAGGCGTTTCGGCTCGAGGGGCGCACGGATTTCGATGCGCTGGGGCAAAGTACCGTCGATGCAGGTCGTTACGCCGCCTGGATTGCGCTGTTCCGGAATGTGCATGGAAATGCGCTGAATTTCAGTCATGGACGCTACGAGTTCCTGAAACTTGACAAGGCGGGTCGGGCAACGCCCACCCGGATGTGAGCGGCGATGTGGAGGAAATCCTGCGTGGTGCGAACAGCTTTCTTGCTTGTGCTGGCCTTGCTGCTGATTGGCTGCTCGGTGGTTCGGCTGGAATTGCCTTTCTCCTCGGATAATGCACTGGAGGCGCAGATACTGACGCAGCGGGAGGACGCCTTCCCTGAACTTGATGCGCTGGCCCTGAATCAGGAGATCATCGCGTATCTCGATATGCATGTGACCGATCGCAGCTCTGACTATCGCATCGTGGATCGTCTGCAGGAGCTGCTGTTCACGGAGAGTTATCTCAATCTTCAGTACGATGATCTACGCACGCGCACGGCTGCGCAGACCTTTGCCGATCGGCAGGGCAATTGCCTGTCAGTCGTGAGTCTCTACATTGCCATGGCGAGGCATCTGGGCGTCAATGCGCAATATCAGACAGTGCGTGTGCGCCCCAGCTGGGATCGTCGTGGCGAGCACCTGGTGCTCAGTCAGCACATCAATGCCATCGGGCGTCTTGATCAGAACACGCAGTACGTCGTGGATTTCACGCCCGAGATCACGCTGCAGCAGTTGACGGCCAATCGCATTTCCGACGCCCAGGGGCGGGCTCTGTATTTCAACAACCTGGGTGTCGAGGCACTGATCGCCAACGAGTTGGAGCTGGCCGTGTCCTATTTCCGCAACGCGCTGTGGATCGACGCAGAGCAGTCCATCATCTGGAACAATCTGGGCTCCACCTACAGCAGGATGGGCAATCGCAGTCTTGCAGCCTATTCCTACCGCAAGTCATTTTCCCTGGATCGCACGAACGCCACTGCCATCAACAATCTGGTGAAGTTCCACACGGTTGAAGGTGATCTGGAAACGGCGCAGCGTTACGCCCGTGCCATCGAGCGCTTCAATGAAAACAATCCCTATTTCCACTACAACCTCGGCAACGAGGCCTACGCCCAGGGTAGTTTCGAGCTTGCACGCACGCATTACGAGCGTGCCATTCGCCACAAGGACAGCGAGCCGGATTTCTACCTCGCGCTCGGCAAGACCTGGGAAATGCTGGGGGATACTGAGCGGTCTGCCGCACAGGTGGCGCTGGCCAGGCTTGCAGTGCAGAACAGCAATCAGCTGTACTTGCCAAGTCGCGACAAGGTGAGAGTGCTGGATGAGCGCTCCATCCTGCGATCGTCCAGCGCAGGATTCAGCGTGCGGGCGACGCCGCGATGAGGGGAGCTTCAGCTGCTGCGTCGGACGGAAAGATTGGCCATGTCGAGCAGTGCGCCTCGGAAGGGGGTGTCTGACAGGCCCTGCAGCAGGGCGATGGCGCTGTCTGCCTGCTTGAATGCCAGTTCACGGGTGTATTCCAGACTGCCACACTTGCGCACGACTGTGACGACCCGGTTCAATACCTCTTCCCGGTTGCCACTGCCGTGTTGCTGTCCTCCGGTCTCGATGCAGCGCCGCAGCAGCGCCGCATCATCGGCCTCGGCGTTGCGCATGGCATGAATGAGTGGCAGTGTTGGTTTGCCCTCGGCTAGATCATCGCCCACATTCTTTCCCATTGTCGCGGCGTCGCCGTCATAGTCCAGCACGTCATCGATCAACTGGAACGCCATGCCGATGTGCATGCCGGCATCACGCAGAATCCCTCTCTGTGCATCAGAAGCACCTGCCAGCAGGGCGCCGCATTCGGCAGCCGCCTGGAAAAGAATGGCGGTCTTGTGCCTGATCACATTCATGTAACCTTCCTGGGTCGCCGCGCTGTTGTGCTTGTTGAGCAGTTGAAGCACTTCGCCCTCGGCTATGCGGTTGGTGGTGTCGGCGATGATGCGCATGATGTCCATGCTGCCGATCCTGACCAGATTCTGAAAGGCGCGCGAATAGATGAAATCTCCCACCAGCACGCTGGAGGGGTTGTTCCACTTCTCGTTGGCTGTGGGTCGCCCGCGGCGCATGGCCGACATATCCACCACATCGTCGTGCAGCAGAGTGGCGGTGTGAATGAATTCGATCACGGCAGCGAGGCGGATATGCTCCGACCCTTCGTAGCCGCAACTGCGGGCGCTGAGCAGCACCAGAACGGGCCGCATGCGCTTGCCACCGGCGTCGATGATGTAATGCCCGATGCTCTCGACCAGCGCAACATCAGAGTAAAGCTGATCAATAATCAATTGATTGACAGCTTCAAAGTCGGACGCGACAGCCGCGCGGATCTGCTTGTACATGGGACTACCGTGATCAATGCCGTTGCCGGCCAAGGCCTTGCCAATCTGCCGGGAGAAAGCTCGAGGGCGCTGGAACAGGGTGGAAAACGAGCCTGCATCCTAGGTGCGCAGGGCAGTACTGTCAAGAATCGTGGCTGTTTCGAGCGTGCTGCAATTGGCCGAAATGATTGGAAAATTTAGGCTCTCAGGCTTGCCACTGTCAGAGTGATCTCGTAAACTGCCCGCCCCTATAGGCACTGCTGGACCACAGGGTCGCTGACCCGGCTTGATGGTGTCACGTTTAGACCGCAGCGCTGGCAGAGAATACCCCTATATCCAATCTGGAGTGAATTATGTACGCGGTAATTGAAAGTGGTGGCAAGCAACACCGAGTGGTTGAGGGCGAGATCCTCAAGCTGGAGAAACTGGAAGCCGCTACAGGTGAGCAGGTCAGCTTCGACAAGGTGCTGATGGTCGGTGAAGGCGAGTCCGTGAAAATTGGCGCTCCTTACGTTGCAGGTAGCAAGGTGACTGCCGAGGTCGTTGCCCAGGGTCGTGCTGACAAGGTGCGCATCATCAAGTTCCGTCGCCGCAAGCACCACCTGAAGCACCAGGGCCACCGTCAGTGGTTCACTGCAGTCAAGATCACAGGCATTTCCGTTTAAAGCCGGCCGCAAGCTGGCAGGAGTAGAAAATGGCTCATAAAAAGGCAGGTGGTAGTACCAGTAACGGCCGCGATTCCCAGTCGAAGCGACTGGGCGTCAAGCGATTCGGTGGCGAGACAGTGCTGGCAGGCAATATCCTCGTGCGTCAGCGCGGCACACACTTTCATCCCGGCGTGAATGTCGGTCTTGGCAAGGATCACACAATCTTTGCGACCGTCACCGGAACCGTGAAGTTCGAAGTCAAAGGCCCGGCCCGCAGAAAATACGTCAGTATTGTCCCTGTCTGATTCGACACATCACTTCGTTCGTCGAGCATTCCGTCCTCTGGTCGGGGTGCTCGGGCAAAAAGCCTCGTCCGCTGACGGGGCTTTTTCATATTGGGCATTTTGCCCTATCACCGCTGGTGACACCCCGGTCGCGGGACAGGTAGACAATGAAGTTTGTAGATGAAGCCGAAATAACGGTGGAGGCTGGCAAGGGCGGTAACGGTTGCATGAGCTTCCGGCGCGAGAAATTTATCGCCAAGGGTGGTCCCAACGGCGGAGACGGCGGCGATGGAGGCAGCGTTTACCTCGTGGGCGACAGTTCCCTGAATACGCTGGTGGATTTTCGATTTCAACCACAGTACCGCGCGCAGAACGGTCAGAGTGGGCAAAGCAAGAACTGCACCGGCAAGAGCGGTGAGAATCTCGTCGTCCGCGTGCCTATCGGAACCACCATTGTTGACGCCAATACGGAAGAGTTGATCGCTGACATTTCACAGGAAGGGCAGCAGATACTCGTCGCTCGCGGCGGCTTCCACGGTCTTGGCAACACGCGATTCAAGTCCAGTACCAATCGAACTCCGACCAAGACTACCAATGGCACTCCAGGCGAATTCCGTGTTTTGCAGCTGACGCTCAAGGTGCTCGCTGATGTCGGCCTTCTGGGCATGCCCAACGCTGGCAAGTCCACCCTGATTCGTGCCGTGTCTTCCGCGCGGCCCAAAGTCGCCGACTATCCATTTACCACCCTGGTGCCGAATCTAGGTGTTGTGAGAGTGAGCAGTGAACGCAGCTTCGTGATGGCAGACATTCCTGGCGTGATCGAGGGTGCGTCTGAAGGCGCTGGTCTCGGTTTCCGTTTCCTTAAGCACCTGTCGCGGACACGTTTGCTGTTGCACTTGCTGGATGTGGCGCCACCCGACGGTTCCGACCCCGTGGAGCATGCGCGCAAGATTGCCGATGAGTTGGGGAAATTCAGTCCGACGTTGGCCCGCAAGGAGCGCTGGCTGGTGCTGAACAAGCTCGATCTGGTGCCGGAGGAGGAGCACGCAGCATTGATCAAGCGGCTAACCAAAGCCTTGAAGTGGAAAGGACGGGTGTTTTCCATCACCGCGATCAGCGGGGAAGGTTGCGCCGACATGTGCCAGGCCATCATGCTATCTGTGGAGGAACATCGTCGACGTTTGCTGGAAGACCCGGAATACCAGGACGAGCAAGCAGTGCTGGATCGCGAGATGGAATACGAGATTCGCAAAAGCATCGAACGCAGTCGCGCAGCGCGTCGCGCGAATGCAGACGATGATCTGGATGATCTGGATGATTTCGACGATGACGAAGACGATAACTACTGATGGCATGACGAGACTGCGAGACCTGTCTGCATGATGCGAAAAGACTTGCTGAAGACACGCTGCTGGGTAGTCAAGATCGGCAGCTCCCTGATCACCAATAACGGGCTTGGCCTCGACAAGAAGGCCATTTCAGCCTGGGTCGGGCAACTGGTTGCGATGCAGAATCAGGGCATTCAGGTGGTGCTGGTGTCCTCCGGCGCGGTGGCCGAAGGCGTGGCCCGGCTGGGTCTCAAGAAGAGGCCGAAGGAGATTCATCTGCAACAGGCCGCCGCGGCAGTCGGGCAGATGGGCTTGATCCAGACCTATGAAACTTTTTTCAAGGAGTACGGCGTTCACACAGCGCAGATACTTCTTACCCATGACGATCTGTCCAATCGTACGCGCTATCTCAATGCGCGCAGTACGCTGCGCACTCTCGTGGACATGAACGTGATCCCTGTCATAAACGAGAATGACACAGTGGCTACTGCGGAATTGTGCTTTGGCGACAACGACACGCTGGGGGCGCTGGTGGCCAATCTGGTGAATGCCGATGCGCTGGTTATTCTCACGGATCAGAAAGGGTTGCATGAGTCCGACCCCCGCCAGAATCCGGAGTCTCCGGTCATCAGCACGGCCATGGCGGGCGACCCCGCGCTGGCAGGCATGGCGGGCGAGGGCGGTAGTCTGGGACGCGGCGGCATGATCACCAAGGTGTCCGCTGCCAAACTGGCCGCACGCTCAGGTGCCTGCACCCTCATTGCCAGCGGCCGAGAGCCGGATGTGCTGGTGAGGCTCGCACAAGGCGAGGAGATCGGCACCATGCTGCTGCCAGAGAAGCAGCCCATGGCAGCGCGCAAGCAGTGGCTGGCAGGGCAGCTCAAGGCTAAAGGTCAATTGATATTGGACGCCGGTGCCGTGAAGGTGCTGACGGGATCGGGGCGCAGTCTTCTGCCTGTTGGCGTTATGGCCTGCAAGGGGCAGTTCGAGCGTGGCGATGTCGTGGCCTGTCTTGATGAGAGCGGCAGGGAAGTGGCGCGCGGCCTGGTCAACTACGACAGCCGTGAAGCCGGCAAGCTTCTGCGTGTGTCCAGCGATAGGATCGAGGAAGTGCTTGGGTATTCAGGTGAAGTGGAAATGATTCATCGCGACAACATGGTGCTGGTGGAATAACAGCACCGCGCATCACTCGGCATATTCGCAGAAATAAAAAAACCGGCGTCGACCGGTTTTTTTATTCCAACAGCAGCTGTTCTCAGGCTGCCTTCAGCGCAAGCACTGCAGTGTTCAGTCGGCTCTTGTGACGCGCGGCCTTGTTCTTGTGGATGATGCCCTTGTCGGCCATTCTGTCGATCACGGGCACGGCGTTGTTGTAGGCGGCAGTGGCCTTGTCGTAATCACCCGTCTCGATGGCGGCAATCACCTTCTTCAGATAGGTGCGGACCATGGAACGAAAGCTTGCGTTGTGACGACGACGAACTTCCCCTTGACGGGCGCGCTTACGAGCTTGTGCTGAGTTGGCCAACTGATGCTCCTTGATGCATAGGCAATTCAATGTGATTCATGAAAATCGGCATATACCACGCCGGTGAATCCGGGCCGCATTGACAAACGCCGCGCGTTTACCAGCCGATTTTTAGACGCGGCACTATGCCGGTTCAAACCAGTGTTGTCAAGACAGCCTGCGGTACTATAATGGCCGCCCTTAACCCGGGACACGCTGCTTCCAGAGTGCCGGATCAACCCGCAACCATGGAAAAACTGGAACGTTCATGATCATCAAGCCGAAAGTTCGCGGATTCATCTGTATCAACGCACACCCCCAGGGGTGCACTGCCAATGTGCGCGAGCAGATTGCCCATGTGAAGGCGCAAGGTCCCGTTGCTGGCGGCCCCCGCAATGTGCTGGTTCTCGGTTGCTCCACAGGTTACGGCCTGGCGTCACGCATTGCGGCGGCTTTCGGCAGCGGTGCCAGCACGCTCGGCGTCTGCTTCGAGAAGCCTCCCACGGACACCAAGACCGCATCAGCCGGTTACTACAATACTGCTGCTTTCCACGCAGAAGCCGAGGCTGCAGGGCTGTTCTGTCAGACCATAAACGGTGACGCCTTTTCCGCGCCATGCAAGGAGCAGGTCATAGAGGCCCTTAAAGCCGGCATGGACAAGGTTGACCTCATCGTTTACAGCCTTGCCGCGCCACGTCGCACTGACCCTGCCTCTGGCGAAACATATTCCTCCGTTCTCAAGCCCATTGGTCAGGCCTATACCGCCAAGAACCTCAATACCGATACCCACAAGATCAGCCCCATCACAGTCGAGCCAGCCAGCGACGAAGAGATCGCTGCCACCGTCAAGGTCATGGGCGGCGAGGACTGGGAACTTTGGATTGCGGCGCTGAAGAAGGAAGGTCTGCTGGCGGAGGGCTGCAAGACCGTCGCCTACACCTATCTGGGTGATAAGCTGACCTGGCCGATCTATGGTCATGCCACCATCGGCAAGGCGAAGGAAGATCTGGATCGCGCTGCCGGTGCCATCGCTCAATTACTTGCCGACCTGAAAGGTGATGCGCGCGTTGCTGTGCTGAAAGCTGTTGTGACGCAGGCAAGTTCCGCCATTCCGGTCATGCCGCTTTACTTGTCCATCCTGTTCAAGGTGATGAAGGATCGGGGCTCGCACGAAGGCTGCGTGGAACAGATCCAGAGGCTGTTCACCGAGTGTCTCTACGCTGCCAGCCCGCGCCTTGATGTGGTCGGTCGTCTGCGCGTCGATGACAAGGAACTGGACCCGGCTGTTCAGCAGCGGGTCGAAGCGCTATGGGAGCAGGTTGATGAAAGCAATCTGTTCGAGTTGACCGACTTCGCAGGCTACAACGCTGAATTCCTCAAGCTGTTCGGTTTTGGTGTGACGGGTGTCGATTACGATGCCGAAACCAGCCCTCTGGTCGAACACAACTTCTGATCAGGGCTGCGGTCGCACTGACTGCAGCCAGGGGTCCAGGGTCTCCCACTCCATCGAGAACATGTGGGGGGCCATGAACACCAGCCCCGCATCTACGATCGCGCCCGCCTGTTCGAGGGCGGTGCGCGTCTCTTCGAATCGATTCATCCAACTCAGTTCGTCCTGGTCGCCGATTCGCAGGTAGATGGCCATGCCTCGCAGTCCTTCTGCATCAAGCTGTTCCGGCACAAGGGCTGGAATGGCCATCACACCGAGATAGTCCTCGGGCGAGCCTGCGGCAATCTCCAGCGCAGACATCCCGCCATTGGAAATGCCGGCAAGCAGGGTCTTGCCATCAGCGATTCTGGCATCCTCTTGCAGAACATCGACAAGCAGAGGAATCAGTGCGTTGTTGTCACCGCGAAACGACCGTCCATTGGGCGACACCGGCACTGCCACGGCCCAGCCGCGCTCCCTGAGCTCCTCGCCCAGCCAGAAATGCAGATCGCGCGCAAGTGACTCGTCGCCGGAGCCACCAGGCATGAGAATCACCAGCGGAGCGCCGTCAGCGGGTAGCGAGGAGGGCAACATTCGGTAGACAGCCAGAGAGCTGGAATCGGAGAGCGTCAGTTCCACGCGCTCGGTTTGTGCGTGCGTGGTCATGGGCAGCGATGTCAGACAGGCCGTCGTCAACAGATGGAAGAGTTTTTGCATTGGCAGGATCGCCCTTTGGCAACAGGATTGTTTAACGTTGATTACAGATATTTCGAGCTCGCATTCGGTGCGAGCGCTCTGTTCATGTGCTCTTTTGGTGCATCGTCGAAGCTTGGTGCTGGCCGGGAAAATTCGTGCCATTTCAAGGTTTTTTCAAGCCTTGGGAAGCAAAAATATATTTCCCGGTGAACCATTGACGGGCATGGCGCGTAACCATACCATGCGCGCCGTTTGCATTCCCCACCCATTCTTTTCTGATTCCCTGGATCTATGCGTATATCGACTCTGATTGTCGCCTTGTTGTTCGCAGTAGTGACCTATTTCCTCTGGGCGATGGTGAATCGTCCTACTGAAGTCGTGCCCTGGCCTGAAGAGATCAGCGGCTTCGCGTTCTCGCCTTTCCAGAAAGGGCAGAATGCTATCTACAACGTCATGCCCTCGGAAGAAGAGATCCGCGAGGACGTCGAGCTGTTGTCCGGCAGCACACGTGCCCTGCGCACGTACTCCAGTCTGCGCAGCCTCGCTGCGGTGCCCGACATCGCGCGCGACTACGGCATGGATGTCGTCATCGGCATCTGGCTGGGCATGGACACCATCATCAATGAAGACGAGATCCAGGCGGGGATTGCCCTCGCCAATGCCAGCACGAACGTGACGAGTGTGATGGTCGGCAATGAAACCATTCTGCGCGGCGAATTCAGTGCCACCGATCTCGGAGTGCTGATGGATCGCGTCCGTCGAGAAGTGAATGTGCCGGTCAGCACGGCCGAGCCATGGCATGTTTGGCTGCGCTATCCCGAACTCGCTGACCATGTTGATTACATTACGGTACATATGCTGCCTTATTGGGAAGGCATAGACGTGGATATCGCCGTCGACTACATCGTCGACAAGATGGAGCAGCTCGAAGCCGCATTCCCCGACAAGCAGATCCTGATTGGCGAAGTGGGTTGGCCGTCCGACGGTCGCACACGTGAAGCGGCGGTGGCGAGCGAAGCCAACGAGGCACTCTTTCTGCGTCGCTTCCTGCACCGTGCGGAGGAGCTCAACTACGAGTATTTTCTCATGGAAGCCTTCGATCAGCCCTGGAAGGCCGAAAACGAAGGCGGTGTAGGGGCCTACTGGGGTGTCTATGATGTGGAGCGCAATCCGAAGTTTTCCTTCGCGGAGCCCATCGTTCGCGTGCCAGGCTGGGAAGTGCTGGCGGCGATCTCCATCCTGACCTCTGTGATCATGCTGGCCATCTTTGGCATCAACAGCAAGGCACTGAAGACCAAGGGCTATGGCCTGATGGCACTTGTAGCCTCAGTGACAGCGACAGTGTTGGTCTGGATCATCTATGATTACTCGCAGCAATATTTGACCATTACTTCCACCATCGTTGGCATCCTGCTGATGATCGGCATGCTGGGAGTGGTGACGATCCTGCTGACTGAGGCGCACGAGTGGGCGGAAGCGCACTGGTACACCACGCGTCGACGTCAGATCAAACCTACGCAACTGGTGATGACACGAACGCCGAAAGTGTCCATCCATGTGCCGGCGTACAATGAGCCGGCGGACATGATGATCGAGACTCTGGATGCGCTGGCGAAGCTGGACTATCCCGACTTCGAAGTGTTGGTCATCGACAATAATACGCGTGACGATGCAGTATGGCGCCCGGTGCAGCTTCACTGCGAGAAGCTTGGTGCGCGCTTCCGTTTCTTCCACGTCGCACCCCTGTCGGGCTTCAAGGCCGGTGCACTGAATTACGCGCTGGAGCGCACCCATCCTGAGGCAGAGATCATTGCGGCCATCGACAGCGACTATCAGGTAGAGCCGAACTGGCTGAGTGATCTGATCGGTGCCTTCGAGAACCCGAAGATGGCTATCGTGCAGTCGCCGCAGGATTATCGCGATCACGACGACAATGCCTTCAAGTCAATGTGCTTTGCCGAGTACCGCGGCTTCTTCGAGATTGGCATGATTACGCGCAACGAGCGCAACGCCATTATCCAGCACGGCACCATGACGCTGGTGCGTCGCAGCGCGCTGGAGCAGGTGGGTGGCTGGGGTGAGTGGTGCATCACCGAAGATGCCGAACTGGGTCTGCGTATTTTCGAGGCAGGCTACGAAGCCATGTATTTATCCTACAGCTACGGCCGCGGTCTGATGCCCGACACCTTCATCGACTACAAGAAGCAGCGTTTCCGCTGGGCTTATGGTGCGATGCAGATCCTGCGCAAGCACACCCGTGATCTGTTCAGCGCGCGTGGCTCACGACTCACCCATGGTCAGCGCTATCACTTTCTCGCCGGCTGGTTGCCGTGGGTGGCGGATGGTTTCAACCTGGTGTTCAACTTCGCGGCCATCGCCTGGACCATCGCGATGATCCTGTCGCCAACACAGATCGACGCACCGCTGGTGATGTTCTCCGTGCTGCCCTTGTCTCTGTTCGTGTTCAAACTGTCAAAGATGGTCTACCTCTACCGCTCCCGTGTGAAGGCGAATCTGCGACAGACACTCGCAGCGGCCATAGCCGGTCTGGCGCTGTCGCACACGGTGGGTATTGCCACCCTGCGTGGCATGTTCACGGACGACATGCCTTTCGTTCGCACGCCCAAGTGTGCGCGTCCCTCGGCAGTGCTGCAGGCACTGACGGCGGTGCGCGAGGAATTGCTGATGCTGGTGAGTCTGTGTCTGGCGGTGGCGATGCTGAACATGATTCCGCGTGAGTTCAGCAGCCCCGATCTGCGCATCTGGAGCATCGTGATGCTGATTCAGGCGACTCCTTACGCAGCGGCGGTGCTGGTGTCCTTCGTCAGCTCTTTCCGCTGGCCGGCACGATTGCTGGGTGGCGGTATCAAGCGCAATGTCTTCATCCGCGGTGCCTGATACGAGAATTGCAAGGCTGGGTTTTTGACTCGATGTTACGAGTTATTCGGGGTCGCCACTGGCGACCCTTTTTTTTGCCTAGGCGGTCAACCACCACAGCACATAGCCCAGGGCGAAGAGGCTGAGGTAGGCCATGCCGATCCAGGCGAACCACTGCATGCCGATTGATAGTCCCTGCTGGCGCATCAAGTCGAAATTGAGCCAGGCGAAAAAGGGCGTGGTCACGAAGGCCAGCGTCATGGCGAAGGTCAGCATCGGTGCCAGGGCGCTCTGGAAGAACAGAATGATGGCCATTCCGCTCAGCGCCTGCGCCACGATCCAGGCACTCAGTGTCCAATTGGCCGGCTCGCCGGGTGTTTGCCGCAGCAGATGAATGGACTCGTTCAGCGTGCGGGCGTAGCCATCCATCACCGCGAGCGTGGTGCCGAACATGCACAGAAAGGCGATGGCGGCAACAAGATAGCGCGACCAGTCGCCAATGGTGGCGGCATACATCGAGACGAGCTGCTGGGCGAAGGCACCGCTGGCCAGCGCGATCTCCTGATCTGAACCATGTTGCACCAGAGCGCCGAGGGCTACGAACACCAGTGCCAGGAAGACGGCGATGCCGTAGCCCAGGTTGAAGTCGAACAGGGCATCCGGCAGCGTCACGCGGGTCAGCTTCTGTTTCGACCGGGTCCAAAGCGAACTAATGGCGGAAATCTCTATGGGCACCGGCATCCAGCCCATCATCGCCACAAGGAAGGCGAGTGCCGAGAGCTGCCAGGGCGAGGGGCTTACAAAATCCGCCGGCGCCGTGGGGCCGTTCTGCCAGGCGATCAGCACGGCCACGCAGGTGGTGATGGTCAGACACAGCATGATCAGCTTGGACAGGCGATCCAGCAGCGCGTAGTGGCCCGCCAGCAGTATCGCCAGGGCAATGGCCAGCAGCAGCCAGCACAACACGGTCAGAGACAGTGTGACGGGGATGAAGTACTGCAGCAGGCTCGCCGTCAGGATCAACACTCCGGCCGTGTTGACGACGGCGGCGACGACATTCAAGGCGGTGAAGGCGATGAGTGTGCCGCGCCCCTTGCGCAGATAGCCCTGGATCAGGCTCTCGTTGTTGTCGAGCGTGTACTGCACGCCGAAGCGAAAGAAGGGGTATTTGAGCACATTCACCAGCAGGATCAGCCACAGCAGCTGCCAGCCGAAGAGTGCGCCGGCCTGCGTCGAGGCTACCAGGTGCGAACCGCCCACGGCGGCAGAGGACATGACGATACCGGGGCCCATGGCGCGCAGGCGCGCCTGCCAGTGCGGGGTGTTCAAGGGGAGTCTCCGAGAGGGTGAGAGGACGGGCCGAGTCTAGCCTGCCGCCCCCAGCGACACAATTGCAGGGAGCGCCGCCAGTGACGGTGGTTTTTGGTGTAGGCTGGCGGCCTTTGCCGACCGCGTGGTGACAAGTGCCGCGCGGCCGTCGACACCCGTTCACAGGTTGACCATGTCCAACACGCGTACCGCCTGGCTGCAGATTCATCTGTGCGTCTTTCTCTGGGGCTTCACGGCCATTCTCGGTCGCCTGATCAGTGTGCCGGCGCTGCCTCTGGTGCTCTGGCGCATGTTGGCTGTGGGGCTCGTGCTCCTGCTGCTGGCGCGCGTCTGGCGTGGCATCCTGCGACTCTCGGCGCGCCACTTACTCGCCTTTCTCGGCGTCGGAGTTCTCGTTGCACTCCATTGGCTGACGTTCTATGCCGCTGTGAAGCTTGCCAACGCCTCGGTGGCCGCCACTTGCATGGCGCTGATCCCCGTCACCTTGTGCTTCATCGAACCCCTGGTGACCGGACGCCCCTTCGTGCGCCGCGAACTGGTGCTGGGGGTACTGGTGCTGCCCGGCGTCGCCCTGGTGGTGGGCGGCACGCCGCAGGAAATGAACACGGGCATTGCCGTGGCCATCGTCTCGGCGGTACTGGCGGCGCTATTCACCGCCTACAACAAGCGACTGATCCTGCGCACCGATGCGCTCAGTGCCACTGCTTTGGAAATGCTGGGTGGCGGGGTGTTCGTACTGGTGCTGTCGCTGCTGCTGGCAGCACTCCCGCTGGCCCCCTGGGAGGCTGGCGCCCTGCTGCCCCTGCAGCAGGAACTGCTGGCTCCGCCGGCCGGGCGCGATCTGCTGTGGCTGGGCGTGCTTGCCGTGGCCTGCACGCTGCTGCCCTTCGCCCTCTCGCTGGTGGCGCTGCGCCAGCTCTCGGCCTATGCCTCGGCGCTGGCGGTGAATCTGGAACCGCTCTACGCGATCCTGCTGGCCATCCTAATCCTGGGCGAGCAGCGCGAACTGGGGCTGACGTTTTATCTTGGTGCCGCCGTCATCCTGGCGGTCGTCCTTGTGTATCCTGTGCTGCTCAAAGCGAACAATCCGGACTCGGCGGCAGTCTCAGCTCCGAAGTCCCTGACATGAGGAGTACAGGCGATGCGTGAGGACGTCCTGCGCAGCAATCTCGATGAAGAGGCCTCGGTGCTGGAGATTCTGCGCGCCCTGAAACGGCTGGAACCAGACACCGACCCACAGCAGCTCAAGGCCTGGCTGGTCGAGCGCCTGCAGGAGGGGGCCGAGCGCGACGAGATCGGCTTCTATATCGACGAGTTCGGCGCCCGCGATGTCGTGGATGCCGAGCGCGACGAAGGGCTGGCCCTGCTGGCCGAGGAAGCCGTGTGGTCGGAACACAGCGACGTGATGCTGCATGTCTATGCCGCGGACGCGCTGGACTGAATCAGGCGAAGACCGGGGGTACTGTGGAATCCATCTATTACGTCCTGTGCTGGCATTGTCACCGCCGTTGCAAGCACTGCTATGAAGAGCGTTTCCGCCCCTATGTGCGGGATGAACTGGAAGCGGTGGTGGCCGAGGCCGAGCGCAATGCGCCGCGCATCGTCGCCAATCTGCCGGCGCGGCTGAGCTATCTCGACAACGGCGTCGAGCGC